>Ga0137375_10000433_pt1 | contig 44634 bp, 43 predicted proteins | sample SagtaG_24_FD_104936 | JGI IMG/M metagenome (GOLD analysis project Ga0137375, IMG submission 104936) | Vadose zone soil microbial communities from Sagehorn Ranch, Mendocino, California, USA - Sage1_R_113_16 metaG | ecosystem: Environmental > Terrestrial > Soil > Vadose zone | place: USA... | reverse complement strand
TCACGCCAACCAGGCCCGCGATGAGCAGCGGCTTGAACAGGCCACGTGCTCGTTGCAGCGGTGGCACGGGAACGCCGTCGGGCAGCACCGGCGGCCGCTGCGGAACACTCAGCGCCGGAGGAGAGTGTGGTGCGCGACCTCGGCTTTCCACCACCGCGGACGAAGGTGGTTCCTTCGGCACCGCCCGATCAACACCCGCACCCGCGACAGGCAACAGACTGGCGACGACGTTCATGCGCGCGTCGAGCCGTGCGAACCGATGCGCCGCCGCATTGGCGAGCACCTCGGCGGCTTTCGCGGCCAGACCCGCCTCATCGACGCCGGGGACGTCGCCGAATATCCGCAATTCCAGCGCTGCCGGCAGAGCCCTCGCGGCAGAGGCACGCTCGACCAATTCGACGTCGAGTCGTCGCGGTGTAGTACCCGACTCGGCAAGCACGTGAGCCAGGGCGACGGCAAACCGACCGGCCTCGACAGCGTCATCTCGTGGCGGCGGGGACATCCCACCTGCATCGCGCTCAGGTCGATCTGGCCCGACCACCCCGCCCAGCGAGACGGAGCGCACACCAACAAGAACATTGGTGCCGCGGACAAGCACATGGCCGCGCATCCAACCCGACCGCTGCGTGTGAATCGCGGATGACTCTTCGCCACTATCCGCGTGTGGTCGATCAACCATTACACACCCAGTGCCGTTTCCAGCAGGGCAGCCGGATCATAGGCCGAATCCCGGGCAAACCCAAGCTCAGCGGAAGGGACTCGAGCGCGAGTTGGGATCACCAGTCAGGTGACGCCGCGGCACGCCTCTGGCGGAACATCGTTCTGCAGCGGGGCTCCAGGGCTGCTCATCGGTACGTAAAGGAAGAGCGAAGCCTGCCTTCGCTCGAGTTGCATGGTCGCGCGCAGCGCGGCGAGCACTGCTACCGGCCAGTGATTGTAGCCGTGTGTCTCCCAGTCTGGACCTTCCAATGGATGATCGAGAACCAGCAACCCGATCTGGCCCGTACAAATCTGGCGGACAACGGGCATGGCGTTCCACTGGCCCTCGTGGTCGAGGATGGAAAAGACATACGGCTCCAGTAGGATCTCGCGTCCGGCGAGGGTCACGATATCGAGTGGCTCGGCCAGCACCAGGCGCGGCTCGGCGCGCACGCGCGCGAGCACCGCGGCGAACTGTGTCGCCTGGCGTTCGTCCGGGTGCAACGTGCCATGCAGCACGGTCCCGAGGTCGGCGGCAGGTGCGGGTAGCCAAAACGGCGACGGCAGGACAGCCAGCAGCGCAACCGATGCGGCGATGCGGCCGAGCCGCGGCAGTCCGGCGTGTAGTACGAGCAACCACACGCCGCGGGTGGCGAGCACCGCCGTCGCGGCAGCCGCCTCGATCCAGTAGTTCCAGTTGGAGCCGACCTTCGCCAGCCCGAGCGGCAGGGCCACCAGCGAAGCAATCCAGAACACCACGAGTGGATCCCGCGGCCACCTACGCATCTGATGCGCACCGCTTAGCGCGGGCAGTATCGCCAGTGCCAATGCCACTCCCTGATAGCACCCGAGAACCGTGAGATTGGAGATCAGAATGTCCGTGCGGTAGGGGTTCAGATTGGCTCGGACGGTGTTGTCGAGGAATGCATGATCGGACAACGCTGCAACGACACACGGACCGACGCCAACGATCAGGATTGCCGCGGCGAAGACCACGGCGCTCCCTCTGTTGCGGCACCACAGCCACCAGAAGCCAGCAATGCTGGCCGCGACGAATGTCTGCTTGGTCAGGAAGGCCAACCCGGCCCATACGCCGGCGCCGGCGGCGCGACGTAGATCCGAGCCACCGTCGAGCATGGCGATCACGCCCAGCGAGAGCGCCACGCCAAGCATGTCTTCCTTGTAGAAGGCAAACCATGGGAAGTCGCCAGGAAATCCCAGGCCCAGGAAAAGAACGCCTGCGAAGAGACCGGCGCGCCAGTCGTTAACTCGTCGAGCGGCGAGCCGTCCGACCAGGATCGCCGCAACAAGCCCCGCCCCGAATGACAGAACGCGACCTGGACCGAAGCCAGGCCCGGCGAGCGCCTGCAGCCCTGCCACGAGCGTGTAATACAGCGGTGTATACGCCGTCACCGTAAATGGGGAGCGATCTAACGCCTGGTACAGCGCCTCGGCACGAACAAGCCGCGCCGCCTGGTCGTAGATGATTGCCTCGCCATACATCGCCTCCACTGGCCGTAGGATCGCGGCGACGCCACGGACGATCCGATCGGCAGCCAGAACCAGCAGCAGGCAACCCGCGGCGACGACCAGCACGCCGCCGAGCCCTGGCCGGCGCCAGGTTACGATCTTCGAAACCGCATGCGATGGGATGCTGGCGCCCTCAGGACTGACGATCATCGGCCACCCTGGTAGTGTTCCGGGCGCGAGCAGCCGACCGCCAGCAAAGATGCACCAGACGCTTGCCGATGCACGACACATCAAGCTCGAGGGACAACTCGATCGCCGCCTGCGGCATGCCGTTGCTCGGGTGGCCAACGACGACGTGTTCGACGAGACTTTCGTACTCCAGGACGTAGCGCCGACACCGGACTATCATCGCCAATTCGAAGAGTTCGCAGGCGACCTATCTGGGCGCTATATCGGTGCCCTCGCGGCTTGCGCCGCATACACCGGTGAGCAGTACGCGCGCCTGCATCGAGTCGCACAGGCCATACCCCATTTTCAGCGACCAACAGGTCTCGTGGGAAGCGACCAGGCGCTAGACGCGGTCGACTTTCCAGTGATCTGGGGTCAAGGTCGCCTTCTGGCCGGACTGATCGACTATCACGCGGTTTTCCCCTCGGATGAGATCCTGGCCTGTGCGCGTCGCCTGGGCGACTACTACGCTCGCAGCACGCCATTCTGGTCGGCGACGGAGACGCGCGCGCACCAGGACTTTTCGTATTACACGCAAGGCATCGAGGGCCTGGTAGGGCTGTACCGCACCACCGGACAGGTGTCGCACCTGGCGACCGCGCACGCTATGGGGATGCTCTGGCTCGAGCATTCGGCGGACCGCCCAATCTCGAATCAGCACAGTCACGGTTTGCTGCTGACGCTCCTCGGCCTGCTGGACTTGTATGAGGCCACCAGTCAGAACGTGTTCCTGCATCCGGTGCAAGAGGTTTCGGCCGAGATAGCCACGAAGATGATCTTCGTGGATGGTGCGCCGCCGGAGTTTTTCCCCTGGTCAGAGCGCAGCGAGGGCTGCTCGATCGCCGACTGGCTGCACCTGAATGTCCGGCTTGGCCACCTGACGCACGCGGCACATTACTTTGACTTGGCAGAGCGCGTCTGGCGCAACGCGCTGTACGGCAACCAGGCCGCGAATGGCGGCTTCTGCCACCGCCACTTCCGCGCGGATCGGCTCGGGTACACCGGCGAGGGCTGCGAAGCGTGGTGGTGCTGTTCGTTTCACGGCCTGCTCGGCTATGCCCGCCTTATGCGCTACCTCTACACCTCGACCGAAGACGAGGTGCGGGTGAACTTCATCGAACCCTCCACTGTGGAGATGCAACTGTCGCACGGCCGTGTGCGCATCGCGCAGCAGACCAGCTATCCCAGCCGAGGTGAGTGGGTTCTGCGTGTCGTCGAGGCTCCGGCCCATGGCGTGCGGCTGCAGGTGCGCTGCCCGGCGTGGTCCGCAGTCGAGCGGGTGCTGCTGAACAGCGCACCCATAAACCACGTCGTCGACAACGGATACCTGCGCCCCGTGGAGCGCGTGCGGACAGGCGACTCACTGACCGTGAGCTTCCGGATTGGCCTGCGCCTCGAGCCAGGCGACGGGATACTCGGCAGCCTGTGGTGGGGACCGCTGCTTTTGACGTGCGAAAGCCCCGGAGGTCCTCCGCACGCGGTGGCCGTGCCGCCAGCCGATGCGCTCGGCCTGATCCGACTTCCGCCACTCGATGCCCCAGGCCACCCGTACGCCATCAGTGGAACTCACTTCGCGGTAATCGGCACCGGCAACCCAGTAACCCAGCCCATCGAGAGCCTGAACATGAATCAACCGCAGTTCGGAACATTGCGTCCGCTCGCGGACCAAACGGGTTTCCCTGCGCCACCTCCTTCTATCCTGTGCATGCCGATCATCGAAGTTGCCAGCGCGAGCACCGCGGCTGAACTCGGACATCTGCTTGGCAATCAATAGGCAATATCGACTCCCGTTCGTCGCGCGCCATCAGCATGTCGCGCCCGCCGCCCGTCGTGGCCACGGCCGGCGCGACCGTCTCACGAACAGGGCTACGGCAACGCCCGGCGCAACGCCCTTGCGACTGTCACCGTGTAGTCGATCTCGCCGGGCGCTCCCGCTGGGCCGGTCGGAGCGTCCCTCAACCCCGTAGACTCTACGCCACACCACGACGCCCTCGTCTACGCCGGCGCCTACCGTCGTCGGCACAACCTGTCAACTACCCGCCGCAAGCGCAGACCGTTTCACACCCGCGAATTTGCAAGTGGCATTACGTTCTTTTGAACACACATGAACACCGATCTGAGCGATGTTGTCTGGCTGCGCCGAACGCTCGGGCGAGGAGCGCTAGCGATCAAAATCGCCTCGCTGAATGTGGCTGTTCAGGTGGCCGCCTTTATCGACGGCTTCAGCGAGGCGGCCGTCGGTTCTACGAACCCGCTGGTGGTGGTCGCCGCGTGTGCGGTCACCGTCTGGTCAGGCTTTCGATTGGCGGGTGCCCTGCAGCGCGGCAGCCGACGGGCAGCCTGGACGGTGCTCGCATTGTCGCTGCCATACCTCGGCATCTACGTGCAGACCTTCGACTGGTACAACGGCCTGTTCAAGCTCGTGACGGGTATCCCCCTCGTCTTCCTCGTGCTGGCCGGACTGGCACGAGTCTCTCGTCGCAGCGAGCGAGCCATCGCGCTTGCCCAAGACACGGAGATTGACCCGTTCCGATCCGGCGCTTCCGCGGGTGGCGGCCGTCCAGCGTTTGGTAACAGGTTGAGCTTTGGTCTCTACGGATTCCTGGCGCTGCTCGTGCTGACCATACTTCTCCTCCCGCTGAGCGCCATCAGTGACAGCTCCAGACGAGCACAACGAGAGGCCGGCAGCAACGAGGCAAGCTTTGGCCAAGCGTTTGGCAGCGACCTCGGCCGCAAGCTGACCGGCCTGATATGGACATCCTCAGCGCCTGACGCCAATCCCGAACGTGAAACCGGTGCGCTGTTCGGTGCGCTGCTGCCCCCGCTGCTGATTGCCAGCTTCCTGTATCGCCAGGCACGTCGCCATGCGATGCTGCGGGCGACCGACCTGGCCCGCCGCAAGGGGAACGACGCCGTGATCGTGTACCTGCGCTCCTTTGCCGATGACCGGCTCAAGATGCGCGCTCGAGCCGCCAATGGTCGCTGGTGGCTGGAGAGCGTGCTGCGCGTGAGCTTCGAAGAGGTCGTGGTCGACCACCTGTGGCGCGTTGCCGCGGTGATTGCCGTTGGCCGCCCCGGTGAAAAGGTTGGGCCGCTTGGCGCGGCCCGCGAATGGCTATCGGGCGATGCATGGCAACCCGCTGTCGAGCGCATCGTCACGCAAGCCAGGCTGGTGGTGCTGGTGCTCGGTCGAACAGAAGGCGTGGCCTGGGAGTTCGCCAAGCTGAAAGAACTGGGCTGCCTGCACAAGCTGGTACTGCTGGTGCCGCCCGTCAGGTCGGCTGAGTTACAAGCGCGCTGGGCTTCTCTGAACCTTCCCTCTACTGTCGATGTGCGGCGCGCCCGCGCGATCGTGTTCCCCGACGGCGTGTCGCCGCACGTATTGACCGCGCACGACCGCGACGATTGGACCTACGAAGCCGCGCTCGATTGCGCCGCGCGATTCACATTGGCCCCTCAGAACGAGCCGAATCAACGGGACGTCCCACGCGCGAAAATAGCTGCTGCCGCTCGCGGATAAACAGCCAGGCTAACAGCGCCACGGCGATAAGAAGGGCGGGCACGCGCAACTCCTCGAAGGCTACGCCCCAGCGCACAGCCACGCCCGTGGCTACGCTTAGCGAGGCGATCAAGCCGCTCGCAACTGTCGATTGCGACGCGCGACCCAGGCCGGTCTGGACGGCGACGTTATCGGCGATCAGTCCGGTCAGGGCGCCGGTGACCAGCGCGCCAACCAGCGCGCCAAGCAATGTCAGCACGTTGACGTTATCCGCGTCGAGCAGGCCGAGTTGGAAGCGCGCCCCTAAGCACATCCATTCGATCAGCGCACAGGCCGCGGCGGCGATCGTAACCAATGGGACGATACGCGACCAGGACAGCGCAGCCGCCGGGCGCATGGCGAGCACCGTCGCCAGTGCGCCCAGTGCTCCCGTCGCCGCCCAGACCCACGACGGCCCCCAGGCGTCGCCAAACGCCAGCCGCCAGGGCGGCTCGTACAGCAGCTCGCTGATGTAAGCGCCCGCGAGCCAGGCCGCTGGTACCAATAGACCCACACCGGCTGGCACGTCACTTGGTGGAGCCGATACAGCCGATGGCAGCACAGGATCTGTCGGATGGCTTGTCTCAACGGAAGCGGACCCCGAGGGCACATTGAGCGCCCGCTCCAGGGTAGCGATCAACTGCCCCACGTCGTAGCGCCAGCGCGCGTCACTGAGTTCGCACGCCTGTCGGCGAGTCAAGGCACGGAGCTCCGGCGGCAGTTGGTCGGAATGTGGCATCAAAGCACCCTGGATCAGCACCGGGATCACGCGGATGCCCCGCTTCAGCGCGGTGGCCAGTTCCAACCGGACGAAGTCTTCGGGGTTGTCCAGCCGTCGCCCTTGCTCGTCCCTGGCGGTCGCCCACTGGGGTCCGATCAGTGCCAGCAGCACGTCGCACGAGCCGACCGCACGCTCGATGGCCTCGACGAAATCGACGCCGGGTTCGAGCGCGCTGATATCCATGAATATCTCGTGTGCGCTGAAGTGCGCGCTGAGGCTGTCGTAGAGCCGTCCGGCGTAGCCGCCCGAGTCGATCCGACGGTAGCTGATGGCGATGCGGGCCATCCGTTGTGGTATCCCCCAGAAGTCGCTAGCCTAGCGTCTCGGAATGGTCTTGGAAACGACCACCGCCAACCTGCACCAGCACCCCACTCTACGTCGCCTGGACGAGCAGATCCAGTGGTACGACAGTAAGAGCACCGCCAATCAGCGCTGGTTCAAGCGCCTGAAGGTCACAGTGATTCTGGCGGGCGCGCTGACCCCCCTCGCCGCCGGCCTCTCAATGCCGGTCTGGATCCCAGGCACCTTGGGCGTGATCGTGGTCCTGGTCGAAGCCATTCAGCAGCTCAACCAGCACCAGCAACTGTGGGTGACGTATCGCGCCACGGCCGAGGCGTTAAAGCACGAGAAATATCTGTACCTGGGCCATGCCTATCCGTACAGCGGCGATGGCGACCTGCTGCCCTTGCTCGCCGAGCGCGTCGAATCGCTCGTCTCGCAAGAGCACGCCAAATGGGTCAGCGCCCGCGAAGACCAGCGCAGCGGCGAGCCCGCACGCAAGTAGCCATCAGGCAGCCTGGCTCCGAGGGTATCGGAGGACGTGTCGTCATCCTGCACCTTGCTGCCTGACTGGTGGCGCCGATTGACGCCTTGGTGTCCTTCGGCGATGTCGGCGATTGCTGGTCCGTCAAACACCAAACTGCTCGGCAATGTCCTTAGCCCAGTGCAGAAGTAGTTCGTCCTGACCGCACATGGCCACGCACTGGAAACCGAGCGAGAGTACGATGACACGCAGTGGCTACCACGAAGGACGCCTACGAACGGTTCCGCGCGATGTGCTTGAGCCTGCCCGAGACCACTGAAGTGTTCGTTGAGGAGTGGGGACATCCGACCTTCCGCGTGGGCCCGAAGCTGAAGATGTTTGCGTCGTGCGGACCACCCGACGCGGAGTCGTTCTCGCTAGGGATGAAAGTGGACAAGGCGCACCAGCAGGCACTCGTCAACACCGATGCGCGGGTGACCGCCGCCGCCTACGTCGGCAAGCACGGCTGGATCCAGGTGGATGCCAGCGGTCCGCTGGATTGGGACGAGGTGCGCGAGTGGGTCTTCGAGAGCTATCGTCTCAACGCGCCGACGCGGCTGACCAAGCTGGTCCAGGCCACCGGCTGAAGCTCGTCACGCTGTAGTGCGTTTGGCCACAAACACTGGGATCTCGCGCTCGGCCTTCCGCTGGTAATCGGCATACGGCGGATAGGCAGCGATGGCCCGCTTCCAACATACGCGGCGCTCATCGCCCGTCACCTGGCGCATCTGGGCCGCGAATGGCTCGGCGCCGTCCTGAATCGTGACTTCGTCGGGGTTGGCGATCAGGTTGTAGTACCAGACGGGATGGGTCGGGGCGCCACCCTTGGACGCGACGAGCGCGTACTCACCGTCGTGCTCGACGCGCATCAGCGCAATCTTGCGCACGTGGCCAGTTTTGTTGCCGCGCATCGTGACGACGATGATCGGCAGCCCCGTATCGCGCAGCGTGTTCGCCTCGCGGCCGCCCGATTGCTCGTATGCCGCCACCTGGTCGCGCACCCACTGCCGAGGGCTGGGTACGTATTGCCCGTGCAAGGTCATACCGCCCTTTGTAGCCGATGGCATGACGCAGGCTGCTCCAGAAGATGGACAAAACGATGCGCTAGCTCGTCGACCACCTCTTTGCGACGGCAGTGCGAGCCGGCGCGCTCATGCGGGCGAACACATGCGCATCGAGCCGTCACCCCGCTCAGAACGAAACCCGTTCGCACTCCTGGAGCAAAGAAGCGTTAGTAGCACGAGAGTGCGCCTCACCACCGAGCGACACCGGCACTCCGTGCGGCGGGCGTGTGCGTGCTGTGCGAGCCGCGACATCACCCGACAGCAGGTCGATGGTCCACGCTCGCCGCATGAGACAGATCTGGGCCCGAAGCTGCGGGTCGGCGTGGATAAGGGATTCGCCGAACCATGCGGACGACTGACCTGCTCGGCTAGCCGTTCGGCGTGGCCCTATCTCCGAACACACCGCAGCAGCATCCGAGATGGTGAAGACATGTACAGGGCACTCTAAGACCTGCGATGTGCCCGCGAGAAAACTTTTACCACGTGTTTCGTAGGCCCGTTTTCACGGATTTGATGTTTATGACCAAGTTCGTAGAAGCGAGGGCGTGACGCTGAGCCGTACCGTCGATTGACGTAGCCAGCGCCGTGCAACCGCGGTTGCAGCCATTGCGCACGCAAGGTGCTGGTAACGGTCCGATCGGGCTCTGTGTATGTGCTCGCAGTCGTCGCCTAGCGCTAGGGCAAGCGGTAACGGCCGGCGCCATCCCACTCGATTGCGCCGGTGTGTTTCATCCGCTGTAGTACATTCCGAACGTTGCGCCTCCACCTGAGGTCACTGTGACCGGGTGCTGCGGGTCCGAGATCGTGCTCATCGAGGTCGACGTGCCATTAACAAGGGCGTAAATCTCAGGGACGCTTGTCCACACGCCGGGCTTCATGTATCGGTGCAGAACACTCCAAATCTCGTCCGCATGCAGCATCCTCACGCACCGCCAAGCCACATTGCAACGCGCGATCTGCAACTCAACCAATGTACGACATGTCCCGAAGTAGTTGGTTCTCGTGCTCATAGGCAGCACTCACCCAAGGCCGCTCAGGTTGGCAGCGACGCCTGGTCCAGTTCGATGCCAACAATTTGCGCCACGCGTTGCAGGTCCGTATCCAGCGCGAGCAGCGAAGCTCCGTGACGCCACGCCACGGCTGCGATCATGCAGTCGACCATGCCGCGCGGCGTAAAACCAACGCCGCGGCAGCGTCGATAGATCCGTGCCGCGGCATCGAAGTCCGCGGCGGCATCGAACCGGAGGAGAGTGAAGCGCAGCAAGAGACGACGCAGATCGAATTCGCGCTGGTCGCTGCGCGCACCTGCCAGCACCTCCATGATCACTGGTTCGGTCACTGACAGCGGGCCATCCGCGGTGATCAACTCGACAACTCGTCGGTGGACTGCACTGCCGGTAGCGCGGTCGTATTCGACCCAGGCTGACGTGTCCGCCAGGATCACCCCTGCCCGCGCGGAGGGCCGCTATCCGAGGGCAGATCGCCGATCGCGTGCGCTCCTCCCATCGCCAGCGCCTCGTCGCGCGTCATAGGCTGGCCTGCCAGGTGGCGCAGAGCGAGATCCACGGCCTCGGTCTTGGTGTGTATTCCGTAGCGGTCCATGATGCGCCTGACATAGACGTCATCGATCTCGATGTTGGTGCGAATGCGCGTCATACACCAACTATACACGTCAGGTGTACTCTACGTGTACCGTTTCTCGGCTCGAGGAGGCAGGTCGCCCGCCCCGGTGCGGACATGCTGGCGATCTAACCCGCGGCTACGCGCGACGCGTGGAAGACATCAGCGCGCCCTTACGGCTACCCAGCTGTCGCGGAGCAAGCTCTTCGATCTCGAACTCACCCAGGGCGCGCACGGGCACCTGCATACGCCTTTCCCGGTGTGCGCAAACGTGAGTCCTCTGGTCCAATTCCTCCGTGTGAGCGTACTCCTATCCCTTGTTGTTATGTGGGATTAATGGAAAGTAATTACTGACGATCACTGGTAAAATCAGCGGGCTACATGCATTGGCATGATCACATGCAAGTACCCGTTGGGCTCGCCGTCGGGCTTCAAAATGCCTGGTGAAGAGGGTCCGGTGATTTGCAGCGTTACCCGCGGACTTTCTATGGCCTCGAGGGCATCGCGCAGATAGCGGCCGTTGAAGGCGATCTGGGTGTCGTCGCCCTGGACGCTCGCGTCTAGCCTGCCTTCGTTGTCGCCCATTTCGGCACTCGTGGATTTGACCAACACGCTGCCTAGCGCCAATTCGGCGTCTTCTTTCGAAGGCGAGCATTCCAGGCGGACGATGTTGGAGTTGTCGCGCGCGAAGACGGCGGCGGCGCGCGTCGCGCGTAGGAAGTCAGTGGTGCCTAGGGTGACGTTGGTTTTTGAGGATGGGGGAATGATGCGCTGGTAGTCAGGGAACTGGCCTTCGATCAGTCTTGACGTGATTTCGGTCTTGCCGAAGGCGAAGTAGACCTGGTTGCCGTTCGGGGTGGTGCTGATCTGGACTTCGTCGTCCGTGTCAGGCAACAGGCGGGCGACTTCGGTGAGCGTCTTGGCCGGGACGATCATCAGCAGCTCGGGGGCGCCTTCGGGGAGGTCCAGGGTGCGGACGGCGAGTCTAAAGCCGTCGGCGGCGGCGAAGGTCAGGGTGCCAGCCGACAATTTCACCAGGACGCCGGCCAGGACGGGGCGTGTGTCGTCGGGCGCGGCGGCAAAGACGACCTGGCCGATGCTTTCCTTCAATATCGACGCAGGCATGGTGAATGAGGCGCCGCCACTCACGGCGGGGATCGGCGGAAAGTCCTCGGCGTCGATGCCGGCCACGTTGGCCTCGTAGCGGCCGCACACCAGGTGGACCTTGTGCGTCTTCTGATTCAGGTCGAGATCGACCTTCTGGCCATGATCGAGCAGCGCCACGTAATCGGTCAGCAGCCTGGCGGGCAGCGTGATCTCGCCCTGGCGCGCCACGGTCGCCGGGACGCGATGTGCGACAGAGAGCTCCAGATTGTTCGCCGTCAGCTGCAGCTCGGTGTCCCGCGTCGAGATCAGGACGTTGCTGAGGACGGGCAGCGTGCTCTTCGCGGGCACTACTCGCCCGACCACGGCGAGGCCTTCGGCGAGGTTCTCCTGCAAGCACTCGAGCTTCATAACGTCAGCATTCCTTCCTCTTGGGGCTGAGATAGTACCGGGTGGCATGGGGCCATCGGACCGACTTTTCCGGCGTGGCCGGGTAGGGCTGCACACCGAGCCTTGGAACGTGAAGCACGCGTGGGTCGAGGTCGAGTCGGACGTGCGGCTGCACGTCGCTCAGGTAGGCGCGGGGCCGATGGTTGTGCTGTTGCATGGCTTTCCGAACGATTGGCGGCTGTGGCAGCCGCTGATGCTCAGCCTGGCGCAGGCGGGCTTTCGCGCGGTGGCGGTGGATTTGCGCGGCTACGGGCAGTCGGACGAGCCACGAGGCGTCGGCGCATACGCGATCAGCCGGCTGGTCAAAGATGTGGACGGGCTGATCGCACACCTGGGCGAAGCACGGGCAAGCGTCATCGGCCATGACTGGGGCGGTGGGCTCGCCTGGATGTTTGCGATGAGCTACCCGCATCGGCTCGACAAGCTCGTGATTCTGAATGCGCCGCATCCGCGCGTGTTCGCTCGAGCCCTCACCAGGCCGAGGCAACTGCTGCGCAGCTCGTACATCTTGCTCTTTCAGCTGCCGTGGCTACCGGAGCTCCTGATGAGACAGAAGACGGGGGCGGTGAACTACTACCGCGCCATGTGGCGCGAGCCCATCGTCCTCAAGCGGATCGACCGGCCGGTGCTGGTGGTGTGGGGCGAGCGTGACCCTTTCCTCGGCCGCGAGCTCGCCGAGCCAATGGCCGATGATGTACCGCGTCTCACCATCGCGCGGTTCCCGCAGGCGGGCCATTGGGTCATGCGCGACGAGCCGCGCGGTGTGGCCGATGCCGTGGTGAGATTCCTGAGAACCAGTTGATTGAATTGCGCTGCGCTTGGGCGGCCGTATCTGGTCTGCAGTTCGAAACTGGCCTGAGCTCGGGCTGCTCAGCGGTACACTCCGAACGTGCCCATCGACGATTGGGACCGGTATCTGGCCCACTTCGCGCGCTCGAACAAGCGGCCGACGATCCTGTTCACCCATACACCGAGCGCGACACCAGGCTGGACGCCGTCCCTCGACATGTTCGAAACCGACGACGCCGTCGTCGTCGTGCTCGACCTGGCCGGCGTCGACGCGGAGCAAACCGAAGTCCAGGCGGAGCCGAATCGGCTCGTCATTCGCGGCGTGCGTCGTCCTCGGCCGGCGGTGGACGTGGGCTGCGCGTACCACACACTCGAGATCCCGTACGGTCGCTTCGAGCGCACGCTGCGCTTGCCTCCGGGCATCGACTCCGACGCGGCGCAAGCCAATTATCGGGACGGGCTGCTGCAGATCACGCTACCCAAAACCAAGCCGCGCGAAGTGCGCATCAGTAGCGACAGCTAGGCGTGCTGGGCCCCGAACGGGCGGCGGAGCCCGAGCTGCCGCCGAACCTGGCGATCTTGCCGAGCCGCGACGCGGTGCTCTATCCGGGGATGCTGCTGCCGCTGCAAATCACCGAGCAGCCGTGGATCCAGCTATTGAACGATTCCGTATCGGCGCGGCAGCCGATCGGACTGTTCCTGCAGACCGCGCCGGACGCGGAGCTGCACAAGGTCGGCACTGCCGCCAATATCGTCCGACTGCTCAAACTGCCCGACGGATCACTGCAGGTGCTGCTGCAGGGTGCAGCGCGCATCGGGCTCGGCGAAGTCACACAGCGCGAGCCGTACCTGCGCGCGGATGTCACGCTGCTCGGCTCGGAGCCAGCGGCAGCTGACCAGCAGCAGACCACGGAAATCGAAGGACTCGTCCGCAACCTGCAGGCGCTGTTCCGCCGGCTCGTGCAGCTGTCGCCGATCTTGCCTGACGAGATGGCCATCGCGGCTGACAACATGGACCAGCCGGGTCGGCTCGCGGACTTTGTCGCAGCCAATACCGACCTCGAAGCGGAGCCGCGGCAGGAGGTGCTCGAGGAGCTCGATCCGTTGGCTCGGGCGCGACGCGTCACGGAACTCGCCACGCGGGAAATCGAAGTGCTCGAAGTCGGCTCACGGATCCAGTCGCAGATCCGCGAGACGATGGACAAGTCGCAGCGCGAGTTCTATCTGCGCCAGCAGCTGCAGGCGATTCGCAAAGAGCTGGGTGAGGTCGACGAGGGCGAGGTCGCGCTCGCCGGACTGCGCGAGCGATTGGACAAGGTCGGCCTGCCCGACGAGGCGAAGAAGGAAGCGGACCGTGAGCTCGAGCGGCTGGCCAGCATTCCGACGGCGAGCCCCGAGCACTCGATGGTCCGGACCTACCTGGAATGGCTCGCGGACCTGCCGTGGAGCGCGGCCACTGACGACAATCTCGATTTGCAACACGCGAAGCGGGTGCTCGACGAGGATCACCACGATCTGAATCGGGTGAAAGACCGCATTCTCGAGTATCTGGCCGTGATGAAGCTGCGCGCGCAGCGCGACTTGCTTGTCGACGGTGCGGCGGGGTCGCCGTCTGCCACGGCCGCGCGGCTGCGTGGTCCGATCTTGTGCCTGGTTGGTCCGCCCGGTGTCGGCAAAACGAGCCTCGGGCAGTCGATTGCGCGGGCGCTGGGCCGCAAGTTCGTGCGCATGAGTCTCGGCGGGGTGCGCGACGAGGCCGAGATCCGCGGCCATCGCCGCACCTATATCGGTGCGCTGCCGGGTCGGGTGATTCAGGGTCTGCGTCGAGCCGGGTCGCGCAATCCGGTGTTCATTCTCGACGAGCTCGACAAGCTGGGCAACGACTGGCGCGGCGATCCGTCCTCAGCACTGCTGGAGGTGCTCGATCCGGCGCAGAACTCCGATTTCCGCGATCACTACCTCGACGTGCCGTTCGACCTGTCGACGGTGCTGTTCATTGCGACCGCGAACGTGCTGGATTCGGTGCCGCCGGCCCTGCGCGATCGGCTCGAGGTCATCGACCTGCCCGGCTATGCCGAGGACGACAAGCTGCAGATCGCGCGTCGCTATTTGTTGCCGCGGCAGCTGACCGAGAACGGGTTGGAGCCAGCACAAGTGCGCATTTCGAATGGCGCGCTGCGGCGGATGATTCGCGAGTACACGCGTGAGGCGGGCGTGCGTAACCTCGAGCGCGAGATCGCCTCGGTCGCGCGCAAATCGGCCAAGGCGATCGTGATGGGCGAAGCGACATCGCTGAGCATCTCGAGTCGCCAGCTGCCCGACATGCTCGGGCCGCCGTACTTTCAGCCCGAAGTGGCCGAGCACGAAGACGAAGTCGGCGTGGCGACCGGGCTGGCGTTCACGCCGGTCGGCGGTGTCGTGCTGTTTGTTGAAGCGCGCATCGTGCCCGGCAAGGGCAACCTGGTGCTGACCGGCCAGCTCGGCGATGTCATGAAAGAGTCGGCGCAGGCGGCGCTGACGTATGCCCGCTCGCGCAGCCAGGTGCTCGGATTGGGTGACGTGGATCCATTCGCCGACAGGGACGTGCACGTGCACATCCCGGCCGGTGCGATTCCGAAGGACGGTCCCAGCGCTGGGATCACGATGGCGACGGCGATCATCTCGTCGCTGACGCGTCGGCCGATCGATCACGCCGTGGGCATGACGGGCGAGATCACGCTGCGCGGTCGGGTGCTACCGATCGGTGGACTCAAAGAAAAGGTCTTGGCCGCGCACCGCGCCGGACTCGAGCGCATCGTGCTGCCGCGTGATAACCGCAAGGACCTGGAGGAGGTGCCGCTGCGCGTGCGCAAGCAGATCACGTTCACGTACGTGGACCACATGGACCAGGTGCTGAATGTGGCGCTGAAGCGCGAGATTCGGCCCGAACGTGCCGAAGTGCGCAAGGTCGGTCGGACGCCGCGTCGGCCGCGGGAGGGGGTGGCGGCGGCCTCGGTGTGACGCTTCTCGGAGTTGGCGTGACGGTTCGGCCACTTCTGTGACACAGAAATGACGGTTCCGTCCGTGTTTGTGATATCGCGATGACGGTTTCTCGGCTTCCCGTGACGGTTCGCGTGACGGTGCAAAAGTTACGCTGAGCCAATGCGACGGGCGGGCGGGCGGCGGCGGACGCGGCCGAAGCAAGCGGTAGGGCGGCGAGGGCGATGAGGCGGTGCTGACCGCGGCTCGCAGCGTCCTCAAACCCTGCGTCGATGTGAGTGGGCCGTGACGCGCTTTACCTGGGCCATCGTCGGCGGCGTGGTCGGGCTGGTGGCGCTGGCGCTGGTGCTGGCGTTCTTGTCGCCCACGCGCGAGCCAACGCCCGACCTGAGCACGCCCGACGGCGTCACGCTGGCCTACGCGCTGGCGGTGCAGCGGAGCGATCTCGATCGCGCGTGGGAGCTGCTGGCCGAGTCGGCCAAAGGGCAGACGACGAAGGACCGCTTTATCGCGCGCGTTGAAGGTTTCCGCTCCGGCTACCAGCGTACGCGCCTGAGCGTCGAGGACGTGCGCGTCGAGGGCGACACAGCGCGGGTCGACCTGGTCAGGACATATCCGTCATCGGGCGGACTGCTCGGCCTGGGCGGCGCCAATTCCTACTCGAACCGCGACACGGTGCGGCTGTCGCGCGAGAACGGGCAATGGCGGATCACGACGCCGCCCGACCCGTTCGTCCTGGAGCGCTTGCCGTGAACGCGCACGTCACCGAGTTTCGAATGGCGGACTGGGTGCCCATGACCGTGCAGCACCGGCGCGATGGCGCATGGGTCGGCGCCGCGCGAGAAATGTCGCCGCGTCACCGGGGCGCATATAAGGGTCTTGATCGCGCACATGCCTGCCCTGCCGGGGCCGCGACCGTGAAGGCCGTAGTGTGGCCGATGAGGGGGCGTTGCGGCCTGGCGTCGTGGCTGACATGGACCGGCCGATGGCTGTGAACTGCGCGCCGTGACTGCGATCCGCCGCATCTACATCTACTTGCTGGCCTTCGCCGGCCTGCTGATGCTCGTGCTGGGCGCGGCGAACCTGGGCCGGGTAGTCATCGAGACGGTCCTCGCGACGGAGCGGGTGGGCGGCGCGCAGTACGTCCGCGAAGAGGTCTCGCGCTGGGGTGCCGCGGCGTTGATCGGCCTGCCCGTATGGCTGGTGCACTGGTTGTGGGCGCAGCGCCTCGCGGCGCGCTCGGCCGACGAACCGGTTAGCGTGTTGCGCCGGCTGTACCTATACACAGTGCTCGCGGTCGGGCTGATCGCGAGCGCCACGAGCGCGCACAGCGCGCTGCGTGATGCGCTCGAAGGCGAATGGGCCGAAGCGCTGAGCGCGCTGCCCGCGCTCGCAGTCGGGCTCGTCGTTTGGATCTTCACCTGGCGCGTCGCGAGCGCCGATCGCGCGGCAGTGGGCGAGGAGGGCGGCTCGGCCACGCTGCGGCGGTGGTACGTCTACGTCGCGGCGGTGCTGGGGCTGTTCGAGATGCTCGGCGGCATCCGCGAGATCGTCCGGTCGATCTGGACCAGCTTCGCCGGCACCGCCGGAACGGGCGGTCTGACCGACGGTGTGCCCGATAGTCTCGTCGGACTCGGCGTGTGGCTCGTGCATGGCAGCGCGCTCAGTGCCAGCTTCGCCCAGGCTGATCGGCGATCGACCCTGCGCAGCGTGGCGGCTTTTATCAGCCTGGCCATCGCGATCGGCGTGACGGTGTACAACCTGAGCCAGGCGCTGTATTTCGGCCTCGCCCGCGCGTTCGGCGTCGAACGTCCAGGCGGCGTGGGCGGGTCGCTGCTGCTGGCCGCGGTCGGGCCGATCAGCGGGGTGCTGGTGTACGGCGTCGCCTGGGCCATCACGGCCCGCGCGGTGCAGCCGCCGGCCGACGCCGAAGCGCCGCGCCAGGTCGGCACGCGCCGACTCTACACCTATCTCGTCGCGCTCCTGGCACTCGGAACGCTGGCGGCGGGCGTCGGCGGATTGCTGTGGCTCGTCGGCGACGCGCTGACCAGCGCGCCCGCGACGACGGCGGGCGATTGGTGGCGCGACCGCGCGGCGGTCTTCATCACGCTGGTGATCGTGGGCCTGCCGCTGTGGCTCACGCATTGGCCCCAACCGGAAACCATCGACGCCGACGAGGCACGGTCGCTGTCGCGGCGGCTCTACCTCTATCTCGTGCTCATCGCGTCGAGTCTGACGCTGCTGTTCAGCGTGGCGTCGGTCGTGTATCGGCTGCTGAACGTGGCCCTGGGGGCGGCGGTGACGGGCGCGCTGGCCAGCGACCTGGCGCACGACGCGGCCGACGCGCTCGTGGCGGGCGTGCTGGTTACGTATCACGGCCTCGCGCTGCGCAGCGACGCGCGGCGCACGGCACTCGAGCACCCCGCCATTCGACAGGATCTGGACGTCGCCCTGCCTGGGCCCGCACCGGCGACGAACGAAGCGCCAGGCGGCGGCGATGCCGTGATCCGTCTACGCGCCGTCAGGGGCGGACGCGTCGACGAGGCGCTGCGAATGCTGCGCGATCGGGGCTTCGAGGTCGAGCTGCTCAGCGAGACCGAGACGCCGCCGCCGGCGCATACTTCGCCACCAGGCGATTGAGCTCGCGCCGCGTCGTCGCCAGCAGCGCCTCCTCCATCAGGTCCCAGCGCGTGCCGCCGCCGTAATCGAGGTGGTAACTCACCGTTTCCTGCTGGACCTCAGTCGTGCGCCCGAGCAGCGGGAACAGCTCGGTCAGGAACTCGAGCTCCCAGACCCGCTCGCGCGGACCTTTCGCGTCGAGCACGTCACAATTCGCGCTGTAGTACTCGATCAGGATGTTGCGCACGATCTCATCCTGGCCGAATACGCCGCCGGGCGAATAGTGCGGCCGGTCGCGCAGAAACCCGCGCGAGCTGCCGGCGTTCACGCAGTGCGGCGCAACCCAGCCCAGGTTCGGGCCGAGCTCGACGGCGCGACGCGCCAGCGCGGCGATCTGGCCGGCGAGGACGATGTCGTCGTCCATGAACGCCACGAGCGGACCGGTCAGGCTGTTGAGCAGCGCCAGGCGGCCGCCCGAAAATGCGCGGTTTCGATCGCGGTGCAGCTCGTATTCGCAGCGGACGCCGCGGTCTTGGGCCAGCCGTAGGGCCGACATTACGTCAACGCGCTTGATGGCCGGCTGATCGCCGGTGTCGACCACGAAAATTTCGATCGGGTGCTCTTCCTGGAGCACCAGGTTGGCGATCACCGTGGCCAGCATCGGGCGACCCTTGGTGAGAATGCCGACCTGGACCGTCTGGAGCTCCTCGGCAGGCTCTGCGGGCGTGGGCGAACTGGTCATTCGGGCGACGAGTCGCTGAAGAGCTCGTCGAGACGCGGCCGGATCGCCCGCAGGGCGGCCTCAGACCCGGGTCGAATGCGGACCTTTTCCAGGATGTAATCGATCATCTTGCCTAGCGTCTCCGCCTCCTCAGGTTCCAGAAACAGGGCACGCTGGGTGCCCCGCTCGACCGGAACCCCCGGATGGAGACCTTCGATCGTCGCTGCCTCGCCATGCGGCAACTCGACTCGCACGGCGCCGTCGTCAGCGTCGATCTGAATCACGTCGTCGAGTGTACTAGGGCTCCATTGGCATTGACTGGGCCCGGGCGTCGGCAACGGGCAGGCTGAGGTAGACGGTCTGACCCGCGGTTTCTCGGACGAGCGTTTCGGGCACGTAGATCATGCCATCGTCGGTATCGACGCCGAGGTAGACCTTGGCCGCCGCTTCGCGTCGCTCGCGCACGACGCCGAGCACACCGTCGGTGCCTTCGACGCGCGCGCCGGCGCGGATCGTGTCGTCACTGCGCCAGCTCAGCGAGGACTCGACCTCGTGGCCTGGCTGGACGGGCTCCACTGGCTCTCGCATGGCCATGACCTCGGCACAGCGCGTGCCACTCGCGTCGGCGGCCGCCGCGCCCGACGCTGCCCTCTCGCGGAGCCGTGCTCGGCCGCAGCGGGTCGAAGTCCTCGCCAGCGCTGCGCTTGGCGCCAAAGTCTTCAGGCGAAGGGTGTGATAGGCGACGATGTCGATTGCCGCACCGAAGTCCTCGCCAGCGCTGCGCTTGGCGCCAAGGTCATAGGGCCAAGCGTGTAATAGGCGAGGATGGCGGATGCGAAAACGAGGTCCTCGCCGCCGCTGCGCTTGGCGCCAAAGTCATCAGGCGAAGGGCGTCATAGGCGAAGGCGTCGGTTGCCGCACCCAGGTCCTCGCCATGTCTGAGCTTGGCGCGATTAGTCGCGCAGCCGAGGGCCCAGACCCAACCACGGAGTCTGTCAGCCCCACGGCTGCGGCGGCGATCCCGATGTCGCGGGTCGTAGAGTGAACAGCACATGCTGCGTGTGCGAGAGCTGCCCACCTTCGAGCTCGACGGCGAGCGCTTCGTTCGACCCGACTTTGCCGGGTTTGGCCTGGCCAATGTCGCGCCCACGGTGCTGCGGTTGCTTGCGCCTGGGGCGCCTGAGCCGGAGCTGCCGCCGCTGGACCGGTCGGTGCTGCCCGAGCGACTCACCGACGGCATTAGCAACGTCGTGCTCGTCGTCGCCGACGGGCTCGGCCACCACCAGCTCATGCGCGAGATCGAGGCAGGCAACGCGCCGCACCTGGCACGACTCATCGAGCAGGACGACGTGAGCTATCAAGCGATCACGTCGGTCTTTCCGACGACGACCGTCGCCGCGCTCGGCTCGCTCAATTCGGCGACGACGCCGATCGAACACGGACTGCTCTCGTACACGGTCTTCGTGCCCGAGTTCGACATGGTCGTCGAGATGATCCGCTGGGGCCCGCTCAACCGACGCATCTCGTTCACCGATGCGGAGTTCGGCCGCGCTCCAGAAGAGTTCTTCTGGGCACCGACGATGTACCACCGACTCCACGATGCGGGCATCATGCGCACGTTCGCGGTCAACCCAACGGGCTTCGCTGGGACCGCGCTCACGCACATGCTGCATCAAGGCGCGACCTACTGCGGGTACATCGCGACCTCGTCGATGTCGGCGATGGTCTCGAGCATCCTGGCCGACGAGCCATTCGCGCCAACGTACGTCTACGCCTACTGGCCGACCGTCGACACCGTGGCCCACGTGATCGGCCCACGCTCGGACGAGCATGCGGCCGAGGTCACCGCCTTCGACGCGGCCTTCGGTCGACTGATCCGACGCCTCGCGGGTGGCGACACCCTGGTGCTGCTGACCGCCGATCATGGGCATGTGGCGACCGGGCCCGACCAGCAGGTGTCCCTGGACGAGCACCCCGAGCTGCTCGCGATGCTGCGCCAACCCGTGGCTGGGGAGCGGCGCGCGGTGTATCTCTATGCGGCCGAGGGGCGAACCCGCGACGTCGTGACGTACTGCCGTGAGCGACTGCGCGACGTCACCACGGTCATGACCCGAGAAGAAGCGATCAAAAACGGTCTATTCGGGCCCGGACAAGTCAGCGAGCGCGCGGCGGGGCGCATTGGCGACGTGCTGTTGTTTCCTCGGGGCACGTTACAACTGGTCTCGACGGTGCGCGGACCCGATGGGGCGACAATGTCGGCGCCCAACTTCAAGGGCCTGCACGGCGGCCTCAGCGAAGACGAGGCACTGGTGCCGCTGCTGGCGCTGCGGGTTTAGATGCCGGCCAGGTCGGCGTAGTGCTCCAGCTTTTCGAAATTGTGGACGGCCTGGATGCGGCGAATGGTGCCCGAGCGCGAGCGCATGACCAGCGTTTCGGTCGTCGCCCCGTGCGGGAAATAGTGCACGCCTTTGACGAGCTCCCCGTCGGTCACGCCCGTCAGCGAGAAGAAGACGTCATTGCCACTCACCAGGTCGTCGATGCTCAGCACGCGATCCAGTGACAGCCCGAGCTTTTCGGCCTGGGCCCGTTCGCCGTCGTCGCGCGGCCACAGCTTGCACTGAATGTCGCCGCCGAGACACTTCAGCGCCGCGGCCGTCAGCACGGCTTCCGGTGAGCCGCCCACGCCCATCAGCATGTCCACGCCCGTATCTGGCAGCGAGGGCATGATCCCGCCGGCGACATCGCCGTCGGTGATCAGCTTGATGCGCGCGCCGGTGGCGCGGATGCGCTCGATCAGCTCAGCGTGGCGCGGGCGGTCGAGTACGACGACCGTCAGGTCGTCGACGCGTTCGCCTTTGGCCGCGGCCAAGGCCTCGATGTTTTGCTCGATCGACATCTCGAGCGAGACGACTCCGCGTCCCCCTGGTCCGACGGCCAGCTTTTCCATGTACACGATGCCCGGTGGGTAATACATCGTGCCGCGCTCGGCGAGCGCGACCACCGACACCGCGTTCGGCAAGCCCTTCGACAGCAAAGTCGTGCCATCGACCGGATCGACGGCCACGTCGACCTGGGGCGGCTCGCCATTGCCGATGCGTTCGCCGATGTACAGCATCGGGGCTTCATCTTTTTCGCCTTCGCCGATCACCACCACGCCATCCATCTGGATGACACGCAGACGGTCGCGCATCGCGTTGACCGCGGCTTGATCGAGCGCATTCTTGTTGCCGCGGCCCATCCAGCGCGCGGCAGCCAGCGCTGCAGCTTCGGTGACCCGCGACATCTCCATGGCGATGTTGCGGTCCAATCCGCCACCCGAGGGGAGACTCGATCGGATCGTGCTGTCGGACTTGAGCGTCATGGGTGCCAGTTCCTCCTCAGCATCGAGGTCGTTATGCACCTCCCGACCTCGCACCGTCGCGACGTCGGCCACACGGCTTTCCCCAGGATATCAGGCTGTCGGGGCGTCGAGGTCCAATCGCAGCTGCTGCCACAACTGCTCGAACGTCTCTTCCGGAGTTGGGACAACCTGGCCACGTAGTATTTTGTCGCGCAGCGAGGCCGAATCGATCTCGCGGCTGGCCTCCAGCCGTTCTGCCTGGCCCACGAGCCGCAGCGGCGTGGCCCGCAGGGTGTAGCGGATGCGATCGGGCGCAAGTCGTTCAGACACGCGATGGATACGGAACACCCGGCCGGTGCGCGACCGACAGTACGGCGGCACCACCATTGTTCCAGTATGCGCGCGTCAAGCGCGGCCGGGTACTACGCGCTATTAGGCGGCGGCCGGTTCGCCGCCCAGCGCGACGTACTCAGTCTTAAGGCGCTGGCGAGCGCGGCACAGCGTGGTGCGCACGGCGCCCGAGGACAGATGCATGCGCGAGCCGATTTCCTCGCACGACAAGCCTTCGGCCTCGCGCATGAGCAGACACGTGCGATAGCGCGTTGGCAGGCGGCGCAAGGCGCGTCGAACGAGGTCGGCGCGTTCCGAACGCAGGGCTTCACGCTCCGGATCGTTGGTGTCACTGCTGAGCAGGGCGGCCGGCGCGACGGGCGCCTCGCCGTTATCGCGCATGAGGCCGCGGGTGCCCTCGAGTGGTTCCCAGCGGACCAGCTGACGCCGCCGCAACTCGTCGACGCACGCGTTGCGGGCGATGCGGAAGAGCCACGGCTTGATCTCGACGGCGACGGCCGGGCGACGGTCCCAGGCGCGGTGCGCCTTTTCCCAGGCAGTCAAGGTGAGATCGTAACTATCGTCAGGGTCGCGCATCAGGCGCTGCACCTGGCGGAACACGGCCGAGTAGTGAGTGGCGAAGGCATCTTCGACAGCAACTATCTCGCGCAGAGGCGCCGGCGCAGTGGGCATAGATTCACGATAGGCACCGGTGATTACCGCGAGCTTATCGATGTATTACGGAACCATTACGGACAATGCGTTTGATGGTCTTCGGCACATGTGCCGGGCGCGTTTGCTGAGGTGCTTTGGTTCGGCGCTACGCGCTGGAGGGCGGTGCGCGCGACGCTGCCCTGGCGCGGGACGGGTGGCTGCGCGTTGGTGGCCCAGGGTTATAGCTGCGTAAGAATGGGGGCCGAGGGGGTGGGCGTGGCTATGGGTTGGAAGGCGGGGGCGGCGATGGGCGTGGGCGTCGTAGGGACGGCGGGGGTGGTGGCAGGTGTGGCGCCAGCAGGCATGGGCAGTGGGAAGGTGGCTTCGGGGGTGCCGTCGGGGGCCAGGCGCTGGATTCTGGCGTTACCAGTGTCGGCGACGTAGATGCGGCCGGTGTTGGGGTCGATCGCGATGCCTTTGGGGCCGACGAATTCACCCGGCGCGGTGCCGGCGATGCCCACGCTCAGCAGCAGGCGACCGTCGGGCGCGAGTTTGACGACCCGGTCGCGACCGTAATCGGCGATCCACAGGTCGCCGTCGCGATCGACGGCGATGCCTTCGGGGCGGCGCAGTTCGGCATCGGGGAGCGGCAAGGCAGTGGGCACGGCAGGTGGCGTGCCGACGGTCGCCACGGGCGCGCTGAATGTCTGACCCGCGGTGGGGGCGGGGGCTGCGGCCGCGGGGCCCGCAGGGCTCGCGGGCGCGGTGCCGACCGGGCCACTGGCCGCGGCCACGGTTGAGACGACGCCGAGCAGTGCCTGGAAGCGCCCATCGCTCGAGAACTTCTGGACCCGATCGTTGAAATGGTCGGTGATGTACAGGCCGCCATCATGGTCCACCGCGACGCCAGCAGGACGCGAGAACTGGCCATCGCCACTGCCGCGCGAACCAATCGCGCCGACCACCCCGCCGTCGGTGCCGAAGACCTGGACGCGATCGTTGCCGAAGTCGGCTACGTAGACCCGCCCCCCGGCCACGGCGACCCCAAATGGGGTACGCAGCTCGCCGCTGCCTGCACCGGCCGCGCCCCACGTCGCCAGCGGGCTGCCATCGGTGCTGAACTTCTGGATCCTGCCGTTCAGCTGGTCGACGATGTAGATCGCCGCGCCGTCGACGGCCACACCAAATGGGGCGCTGAACTGGCCGACGGCATTGCCCGAGCCGCCCCACTGAGCCAAGACGGAACCATCCGGCGCAAGCTTGACGACGCGGTCCAACGCGTAGTCGGTGACGTAGATATTGCCGTCGCCATCGAGTGCAACCCCAGCCGGCGCAGGGGCAAGCGGCGCATCACCTGGCATCGCCAGCACTGGCCCAGCACGCAGCGCCGCGCAGAGCAAAGCAGCCAGAAGCAAGCCTCGAGCGACCGTCGATCCCATCATCGGCTGCGCGCGGCGGCGGGGGCAGTCGGGCGGCCGGGCACCTCAGGTTTGGTGGCCGGCTCGGGCTGCGGGACGATCAATGGCAAATGAATGCGGAGCGTACTGCCGCGATTGGTGCCTTCGCTCGAGGCATCGATGCTGCCGCCATGGGCTTGCGCGATGTACTCGGCGATGGATAAACCGAGGCCAGAACCGCCATGCGCGCGGGAGCGCGCCTTGTCGGCTCGATAGAAACGCTCGAAGACATGCGGCAAATCGCTCGGCGAGATGCCGATGCCTGTATCGGAGACGGTGATTTCGAGAGTTGCGGGGCCCATATCGACTGCACGTGTAGTACGAAAACGAGCAGGAATCGTTACCTGTTGCACTGTTGAGGCGGCGCGGGCGTACGACGCGCCGGCAACGCGAAGGTGAATCTGGCCATGCCCGGGCGTGTAGCGCACCGCGTTTTCGACGAGATTGGCCAGCAGCTGCTTGAGCCGATCGCGATCGCCGAGCACCCAGCAGCTGCCACTGGTCGAGACGCTCAGCTCTCGATTGCCGGCGATCTGTCGGGCCTGGTCGATGACTTCGCTCACAACCTCGGCCACGTCCACTGGCACGCGCCGCAGCGCGGGCAACTCGCCCGCATCGGCGCGCGCCAGCAGCAGCAGATCGCCGACCAGGCGACCCATCCGTGCGGCTTCGTCCTCGGCTTCGAGAACCGCCTCGCGGCGGGTCGCGTCCGGGACGCCGTCACGGCGTAAGAGCGCCAGATTGCCGCGAATGATGGTGATCGGATTGCGCAGCTCGTGTGACGTATCGGCGAGCAGTCGGCGCTGCGACTCCAGGGTGTGCTCGAGCCGGGCGATCATGTCGTTGAACGTTGCGGCGAGGAAAAAGAGCTCGTCGCCCTGGCCAAAGCGTGGCGGCATGACATGCAGTCGCTGGCCATAGTCACCAGTGGCGGCGATGTGGCGCGCCGTCGCCGTCACCCGCGCGACTGGACTCAGTGCGGCCCGCGTGAGCAGCCAGCCGACCACGACGGCCAGCAGCAACGCGCCCAGCCCGGTGATGAACAGCAAGCGCTCGACGGCGACCATCGTGTTGTCGAGCGGTGCGAGCGACTCGCCGACCTGCACCGCACCGACCACATCCGTCGTGCCTGACAGGTGAATAGGCACGGTGAGCAGGCGCACGTTGGCGTCGCCCGCCGCGACCGGCACTTTGTCGAAGATACGCTGGTCGCGCTCGATCGCCTGCCGGCTCGACTCCGGGACAGGGAGCTCACCACCAGCCAGATTGGGTGGGACGGCGACCACTCGGGCGCGCGCATTCAATAGCTGGACGTAGATGCCGGGCTGAATGAACTCGGTCAGCGTGGACTCGAGCTGGCGCGGCGCGACGTCCTCGGGCTGGAGTCCCAGATTGCCGACGCTTGGCCCAACTTGCGCGCGGATCAGGTCCGCGCGCAGGCTCAGGCGATCGTCGACGCTGTTGGCCAAGCTCTGCTGCAACGTGAAATACAGCAGTGCGCTGAACCCGAGCAGCGTCAGCGCCAGGAGTGCGCCATACCAGAGCGTCAGGCGCGTCCGCAGCGACGCGCCCAGGTGCAGTGCGCGTTTCACATGCGTAGTGCGTAGCCCGAGCCGCGCACGGTCTGAATCACCCGCGGCCGCTCACTGGCCTCGAGCTTGTCGCGCAGGTACTTGATGCGCACGTCGACCAGGTTGGAATCGCCGAGATAGTCGAAACCCCAGACTTCTTGCAGGATCTGTTCTCGGGTCAGCACCTGGCGCGGATGGCGCAGGAAGAGCTCGAGCAGGTCGAATTCGCGCGCGGTGAGCTCGAGCGGATCGCCCGCGCGGCTGGCCTCACGCGCACCGGGCACGAGCTCGATGTCCTGAAAGCGCAGCACCTCGACCTGACGCGGCTGCAGCCTTCTGAGCAGGGCGCGGACGCGCGCCATCAATTCGTCGGGATTGAACGGCTTGACGACGTAATCGTCGGCGCCGCAATCGAGGCCGGTGACTTTGTCGGTGGCTTCGTCGCGCGCGGTGAGCATGAGAATTGGGAGGCCGCTTTCACGGCGCACGGTGCGGCAGACCTCGAAGCCATCTCGGCCGGGCATCATCACGTCGAGGATGAGCAGATCGATCGGCTCACTGCGCAGGACGTACAGGGCTTCGTCACCGTCGGGTGCGACGGTGACGGCGTACCCATCGACTTCGAGCACGCGGCGCATCATGCTCAGCATGCGCGGATCGTCGTCGACGACCAGGACGTGCGCGGCCGCAGCCGCGGCTGGTGTCAGGTGTCGGGTGTCGGGTGTCGGGGTCACAGGGTGGGCCACGAATGATAAGTCTTGTGACGCCACGACCTGATACCTGACACCTGATACCCGAGGCCCGTCGAGGTCAGCCCGGCTCGAAGGCGAACGTGAGATCGCTATCGGGCATTTCGTTCGGTCGGCACAGCCACCGCGTACCGCCCGGGCAGTACTGGGCAAAGAAGCGCGTCCCCGCGGCTTGTTGCTGCAAGTCGACGGGCAGGTTCGGATTCGCACCCGCACCGGGCGGCAGCGTTGGTCCGATCATGATCTGCTTGACGTAGTCGGCCAGCAGGATGCCGCGCGTGCCCTGCGTACCCGCGTAGTGCATGATGCCGCGCTGGAAGCGCTGATAAATGAAGTTGGAGTTGCCTGGATCAGGCGCCGGACGCGAGATCGGCGCACCCCAGATCTCCAGGTCGAATAGACCAATCAAGTTCGGATCCGACGTTCCCGCTTGCTGCGGCGAGACCGTGTTGAAGAACGTCAGACCAAAGTTGACCGGCTGTCCCTGGAAGTTATCCGGCGCGTTCGCGCGCACGAAGTCCAGGATGGCCGTCGCGTAGTTCGCGGCGCTGACCGGCGGCGTGCTGTTCTTCAGTGAGTCGTCCGCGGCCGGGAAGACACTGCCGTTCACGCGTGTGTACGGGAAGATCTCGGGGTCGAGGACGTTCATCAGCGCCACGTTATTACCGCACCGCTGCGCGATCTGCCGCTGGAAGACCTGCACCGAACAGCCCAGGAAGGTGAACGTGCGCGATACCGGGAAGCCGAACGACTCGACCATGCCGCGCGCCTGGAAGTACGAATAGATGTTGTCGTCGTCGATGCGGAAGCGCGTCTCGTTGAAATAGCGCGCATCGTGCGGCAGCGCGGGCGCCGAGGCGACTGGCGCTGGCGTCGTGGTTGGCCCCGGCGTCGCCGTGCCCGTTGCGCCGGCAGTTGGCGTGGGCGTCACGGGCGACGGCACGAATGGCGAGACTTCCCCGCCGTACGCAATGACCTGCGCATCGTTGTTGTTGCCCAGGCTGAAGAACACGAATTGCGCATTCGGAAGATTCACGTGGCGCGAGATTGTCTGGCCACTGCGGACCTGACTGCCGCCTTGGGGCGGCCCGAGGTTGGTCGGGTCGGTACCTGTATAGACGTTCAGGTCGGCGCCGTCGGCGTTGGGCGCAACCGAGACCGAAATGGTCGCGTCGGCGCCCGGATTGCCGTAGTAGAAGCGGTACCAGACCGCCTGGCGCGGGCCGAGCGTGCCCGAGAGCTCGCCGTTCGTTACCAGCGTGATCGCGCTCGTGGCGCTTGACGCCACTGGGCCGGCCGTCGGCGTGGACTGCGGCGTGCCTGGATTGCTGGCCGAGGTCGCGGTCGGCGTGGCGATCGTCGTGGTCGGCGTGACGTTGCCGACGAAGCTCACCGAGTGATCCGGATGATCGTTTTCGACTTTGATAAACACGACCCGCGTGCCGCCGGGATCGGTGAATTGGATCGTCCGGACGTTGGTCGCCAGCGTCGAGGTCGTCGCTTCCTGGTGCGGATTGGACGGGTCACCCGTAAAGATGAAGATGTCCAGACGATTCGAATCCGGCGGCTCGAACGTCACGGTGACCGTCGTGGCGTTGTTGTTGCCGACGTAGTTGAACTTGTACCAGAGGCTTTGGGTCGCGGCCGTAGTGCCCGCGAACTTGCCGTCGCTGCCGATTGGAATGGCTTCAGACGCCGAGGCGCCGCTTTGCGCCTGTGCGGTGGGCAGGATGCCCATCAGCAGCGCGCCGACCACTACGACGACCGCCCACGGCGTCAGCCTGCGCGCCATCGACGCGGAGGTAGCCCGCGTCACTAGTCCAGAGGACATTGCCATTGACCTCCTCAGTTGTGCCAGAGTCAACGAGCCGCGTCCCGGCCGAGTTACTTGCTACGCAGGGTACGTAATCGAAGCGTAAGTTGCTTGGCCGATGTCAAGACGGAGCGTGGGAAGCGCGATGTCTTCGTGACGCGGCGAACGCCGGTTGCAACGCTCCTGTTACCTACACCAACTTAGCCTAGCTGGCGTGTTGAACGGCGTCACGCTTGGCTGTGTGCTTCTCGTCGTCATCGGCGTCTTTGCCACCGGCGTCGCGATCGACCATCGACGCGAGGTGCGGCGGCAGGAGGATGACTCATGAACCTGCTGTGGATCCGACCGATCAGTGCGGAGCAGGACCTGACCCCGGACGAGCGTCGCGTACGCGAGTTCCTGGATTCGCCATCGGGCATCAGCGAGTCCGTCGCGTCCCTGTCCGATAAGCTGGGCATCCAGAGCAGTCGCTGCCGCTCGATCCTCGAGCGACTCGTCGAGCAAGGCATCGTGCGCAGGCGCGACTTCCTCGACATCCAGCCGATGTACTTTCGCTTTCCGACGCGCTGAGTCGGACGTTATAAGATGAATCGCGGAATGGAGTCGGCCTGGTACCGCACTGCGATGAGCGAGGTCTGTCCGCGCGGCGCTCCGAGACGAGCAAGCGCTCGCTGATTGCGTTGAGATTTGGCCGAAGTTGATTGCCGGCGTTGTGGCACACGCAAGGGTGCGCTGGAGCGTGCGCCGCTGCCTGGCAAGTGGGGCCCGATTGTCGTTGCCGGCACCTGCAGCGAGTGTTGGCACGAATGGGTCGAGGAACAGACGCGCCTGATCAATCACGAGCGACTGGTACCCGCCGAGCCTGAGCATCGGCGGGTGCTGTACCAGAAGATGGCGGAGTTCCTGAGTCTTTCGCCCGAGTAGCGTGGCGCGTGGCGGCCGTGGAGCCGTCCTCAGCGGCGCTCCGCGCGCTGCGTTCGGTCACAGCGTGGGTTTGCAAATTGGGCTGCCGGCCGCGAGGGGCGGCCAGGTTAGCCATGGAATGCAAAGGGGCACCGGCGGGACGACGCGGCGGTAGCGTGAGCCGTTCTCAGCGGCGCTCCCCGCGCTGCGTTCCGGGACCGGGCTGGTGGAACAGTGGAGGGCTGACGCGTGCTGCGAGGCGCTGGCTATCACGACGAAGATCCCGACCGACACGGCCCGGAGCAGTACCGCGGCCGACCATAACGCAGGTGAGCGCATAGCGTGCCGGCTGTGCGGCATTCCTGGCCCAGCTGGTGTAGACTGGACTGACTCTAATGTCAGCTCAGTCTCGTATCATTGAGGCGGCGGCGCGGCTCGCGGGTGACTTTGGCCTGGAGGGCGTGACGGTGGATCAGATCGCCGCCTCTGCTGGTGTGGCCAAGGCGACGCTGTACCGTCACTTCGCTAGCAAGGCGGCCATTGCCGAGCACGTTGGTCTGCCCGCGCAGGACGACGACACGCGCACGCGCATCCTCGAGGCGACCGCCACGGCGATCTCCAGCCAGGGCCTGGCCAACCTGACCGTCGAACGCGCCGCGGCCGAGGCGCGTATCAGTCCGGCGACCGTGTACTGGCATTTCCAATCGAAGGACGAGCTCGTCGTCGAGACGCTGCGCCACGTGGTGCCGATCGGCCTGAGCGAGCAGCTGGCCAACTCGCTCGACGGCCCGCCCGCGGAGGTGCTGCCGCGGCTAATGCGCGCTGTGGTGAAGGTCTTCCAGGAGCGCTCGGACCTCATCCCGCAGGTCATGTTCGAGGCCGGCCGCCAGCCGCACCTGGCGCAGATCGTTCTCGAGCGCATCACCCTGCCCATCTGGGGCAACGTCGCACGCTACATGGCCGAACAAACGCAGCGCGGCCGATTCACACCCGGCGACCCGATGGAGCGCGTGTTCTGCCTGGTCGGTCCGCTGATGGCGATGATGCTCGCCCGGCGCATTTTCGGCGAGCGCACCCCGGTCGATCCCGAGCACGCCGTCGACGAGATCGTCTCGACTTTCCTGAAGGGGGTGACCGCGTGAAGCATCGACCGCCACCACAAGCAGTTGCGCTGGTGCTGCTGGCGCTTGGCGGCGCAGCGTACTGGTTCTTCTTGCGGCCCGTGCCCGGCGAAGGCGGGTTGACCGCTTCAGGGACAATCGAAGCCGACGAGGTCATCGTCGCCTCCGAACTCAGCGGCCGCCTGCTCAGCCTGGACGTGGACGAGGGCGCGCGCGTCGAATCGGGTCAGTCGCTCGGGCGATTGCAAGACCCGGTGCTGCAAGTGCAGCTCGAGCAGTCGGTGATCGACCCAGCCCAGCACCGCGTCGTGCAGGCGCAGATGGAGCGGCTGACGCTGCACAGTCCGATCGGCGGCGTCGTCCAGAAGCGACTGGTCAAGCCCGGTGAGGTCGTGGCGCCGGGCACGCCCATTCTGACCGTGGCCAATCCGCGCGACCTGCGGCTAACCGTGTACGTCCTGGAGTCTCAGCTGGGCAGCGTCAGCGTGGGCCAGCCGGTCACGATCAAGGCAGATCCGTTCCCCGATCGGACGTTCGACGGTCGCATCCAGACCATTGCCACCCGCGCCGAGTTCACCCCGCGCAATGTACAGACGCAGCGGGATCGGCAGAACCTGGTGTTCGCGGTCAAGGTGCGCGTGCCGAACCCAGATGGCGTCTTGAAGGCGGGCCTACCAGTCGATGCGACATTCAGGTGATTGCGCGCATCTGGTCCATCGTCCACAAGGAGTTCATCCAGATTCGGCGCGACCCGCGCACCCTGGCGATGGTGCTGGCCATGCCGCTGATGCAGCTGATCCTGTTCGGCTACGCGATCAACACCACCGTCGATCACATCGCGACGATCGTCTTTGACCAGGCGCAGGACGCCCAGAGCCGCGACTTTCTCGGCGCGTTCTTCAACACCGGCTATTTCGATCGCACAGCCACCGCGGAGCGGCTCGACGACGTCCGCAGCGCGATCGACGCCGGCTCAGCGCGTGTGGGACTCGTTCTGCCGCCCGACTTCTCGCATGACCTGATCGCCGGCCGGGCACCTACTGCTCAAGTGGTGATCGACGGCTCGGACCCGAACACCGCGCAGACGGCGCTGCTCGTAGCTGGCACGATCGCCCAGGCGCGCTCGGTCGAGCTGCTGGCGCAACAGGCGCGCGGACAGCCGATCGACCTCCGACCGGTCGTGCTCTACAACCCGAGCATGCAGAGCATCAACTTCATGATCCCCGGGTTGCTCGGCCTGATCCTGCAGTTCCAGACGCTCCTGCTTACGGCGTTTGCCATCGTCCGCGAGCGCGAGCGCGGCACGCTCGAGCAGCTCGTGGTTACGCCCGTCAAGCCGTGGGAGCTGATGCTCGGCAAGATCCTGCCGTACGTCGCCATCGCGTTCGCCAACGTGTTCGTGGCCAGTGCGATTGGCCGCGTCTGGTTTCGGGTTGAATTCGCCGGCTCATTCCCGCTCTTGCTGCTGCTCGCGGTGCTGTTCGTGCTCAGCTCGCTCGGCTTGGGCCTGCTGATCTCGACTGTTTCGCAGACGCAAACGCAGGCGATGCAGATGGCGCTCTTCGTGATGCTGCCATCGATCATCCTGTCCGGGTTCGTCTTTCCGCGCGAGGGCATGCCGCCGTTGATCCGCGAGCTTGGCCTGCTCATTCCGCTGACGTACTTCTTGCGCATCCTGCGCGGGATCATTCTCAAGGGCGTCGGGGTCGAGTTGCTGGCCAGTGAAGTGCTGGCGCTCGTCCTGTTCGGGCTGATCGTGTTCGGGCTGAGTGCGAATCGATTCCGAAAGACTCTCGATTGACAGTCGCAGTCGAAGCCCACGAGTTGAGCAAAGCCTTCGGCGACCTGCTCGCCGTCGATCGCCTGTCGCTCGCAGTGCGCACTGGCGAGGTGTTCGCGTTCCTCGGCCCCAACGGCTCGGGCAAGACGACGACGATTCGCATGTTGTGTGGCATCGTGACGCCAACCAGTGGCCAGGGCCGCGTGCTCGGCTTCGACATCGCCCACGACAGCGAGGCGATCAAGGCGCGCATCGGCTACATGTCGCAGCGGTTTGCGCTGTACGAAGACCTCACCGTGATCGAGAACCTGGAGTTCTACGCCGGCGTCTACCAGGTCAGCGGCCGCCAGCGCATCGAGCGCGTGCGCGAGCTGATCGCAATGGCGGGGCTCACCGGACGAGAACGCCAGCTCGCCGGTCAGCTCTCAGGGGGCTGGAAGCAGCGCCTGGCGCTGGGCTGCTCGATCGTGCATCGGCCGCCGCTGCTGTTCCTGGATGAGCCGACGGCAGGCGTCGATCCCGTCTCGCGGCGCAGCTTCTGGACGCTGATCTACGGCTTGGCGCGGGATGGCGTCACCATCTTCCTGACGACGCACTACATCGACGAAGCCGAGCATGCCGACCGCGTGGCGCTGATGTTGAACGGCAAGATGGTGGCGCTCGCCCCACCCCGAGAGTTACGCGAAACAGGCTTGGCCGGGACGCTGCTCGAAGTCGAGGCGGAGCCAGCGATCGATGCGCTGACGGTCCTGCCAACCGTGCCCGGCGTCAAGGAAGTGACGCTGTACGGGGCGGTGCTACACGTTCTGGTCGACGCCGGTTTGGAGCCCACAACGCTCGAAGCCCGCCTCAGAGAGGCGGGCCTCGTGGTCCGCGATGCGCGACCCATTCGGCCGTCGCTCGAGGACGTCTTTGTTTCGCGGATCAAGTCCGCCGCGCGTTAGGCCAGACTCTGGCCGATCGCTCGGATGACGTAGGTGACGAAGCCGATGCCCAGGACGGGGCCGATGATCGAAGCCCAAAAGGCGGTGTCGCGCAGGCGATTGGCGGGGACGAAGCCTGCGGCCGCTCTGCGAGCGGCGTCGGCGGTGCGCTCACGCGCGGCCTCGGCCAGCAATTCGTCGAGTCGGGCTCGCGCCACCTGGTAGGTAATTTCGGGATTGCTCAGCACGTCTGTGCCCTCCTCTCGATGGCTACAGCATGCGCTTCAAGACGGATTCGCACCCCCGACTGTTGGATGGACTACGGCCTGGCCACCTGGCGGGTATCGTTGCTGGCCGATGCACATCGTGGTTCCTGACGACTTCCCGCCTACCTACGGGAGCCTGGACCAGCCGGATCTACGGCGGCTTCAGGATTACGGCACCAGTGTGGCGCTCCACACGACCCGCGCCGCCGATCGCGCGGAGCTGTTCGAACGCCTGCGCGAGGCCGAGGCGATCATCAACGTGCGCGCCTACACCCTGCTCGACGACGAGGCGATGAGCATGGCGCCCAAACTGCGCATGATCTCGATTCTCGGCACCGGCACAGATAACGTCGACCTCGCGGCTGCGAAACGGCGCGACATCGTGGTGACCAATACGCCTGGTACGGGCGCCACGTCCGTTGCCGAGCTCACGCTGGGCCTTCTCTTGGCTGTTGCCCGAGCCGTCCCCGTTTCGGATGCGCGGCTACGGCGTGGCGAGTGGCAGCACGTCGAAGGACCAGAGCTCGAGGGCAAGACCCTGGGCCTCCTCGGCCTGGGGGCAATCGGTTCGCGCATGACGCGGCTGGGGCATGGGCTGGGCATGCGCGTGCTTGCCTGGACTTGGAGCCAAGACTCAGAACGCGCGGCGCGGCTGGGTGTAGAGCTGGTAGAGCGGGATGACCTATTTCGCCAGGCCGACGTTGTGTCGGTGCATTTGCGCAACACGCCCGAAGCGCGCGGATCCGTGGGCGAGCGCGAATTGAGCCTGATGAAACCGACGGCGATCCTGCTCAATACCGCGCGCGCCGCGTTACTGGATCAGGACGCCGTGGTGGATGCCCTGCGCGGCGGCCACCTCGCCGGCGCCGGCCTGGACGTCTATCTCGAGGAGCCGCTGCCGCCCGACAAGAACCCATTCAAAGACATGCCCAACGTAGTGCTCACGCCGCATATCGGCGCGGTGACCCACGAGGCCAACATCCGCTCCAGGGCGATGCCCGTGGACAACATCATCGCCTTCCTCGAAGGCCACCCCGAGCACGTCGTCAACGCTTGAGCCGGTCGCGGTCCGCTTCGAAGACGGCTCGGGCGCGGCGCAGGTTCTCGGGCTCGGCGAGCAGGTCGATCGAGGTCATCGCCAGGCTCTTGGCGGCGTTGAGCATCGCCTGACGGCCGCGATCGGAGCCCGCGGCTTCGCGGAACTCGATGGAGTGGCCGGGGACGTCGATCTGCTCGGTAATGCCGATGCGCGCCTCGATGCCAGGCACGCGCCGTGAGACGTTGCCGAAATCGGTCGAGCCCCGCCCGGCGCGCTTACGCGAGGTGTTCACGTTCAGGCCCAGCGCGCGCAGGTTCGCCACCATCAGGTCGAGCAGCACGCTGTTGGGCATCGTGTTCTCGTAGCCGGGCATGTATTCGGTCCACTCGAGCCGACATCGGGTGGCTTTGGCGGCGCCCTCGGCACACGCGATCACGCGCTCGACGACCTCGGCCAGATACTCGGTATCGTCGGCGCGCGTGCGGTAGCGGATCGCCGCGTAGTCCGGAATGATGTTGGCCGCGGCGCCGCCACTGAGGATGATGCCGTGGATGCGCACGTCCGAGCGCACCTGCTGGCGCAGCATGCTGATCGCGTTGTACAGCTGGACGACTGCATCCAGCGCATTGATGCCGTCCTCGGGCGCGCCGGCCGCGTGCGCGGCACGACCGTGGAAATAGAATTCGAAACCACGTGCGGCAAGCGACCGATCGAGGGTCATGGCCGTCTCGGTGCCCGGGTGGAACATGATCGCCGCGTCGACTTCTTCGAAGACGCCCGCGTTGACCATGTGCACCTTGCCGCCCGAATTTGGCGCCGCGCTCTCCTCGGCGGGCGTGCCTAGCACCCAGACCGAACCTGGCAGCTCGGGCATGACCTCCTGCAGGGCCAATCCTGCGCCGATGGCCGAGGTGCCAATGAGGTTGTGGCCGCAGCCGTGGCCGAGTCCGGGCAGCGCATCGTACTCGGCCAGGATCGCCACGCGTGGTCGCGGTCCGCCGCGGCCATGCATCTCGCCCTTGAACGCCGTGGCCATGCCCGCGGTGCCCATCTCGACCTCGAGGCCCACCTCGCGCAGCATGTCGGACAGCCGCCGCGCCGCCTCGACTTCCTGGTGCCCAATCTCCGGATGGGCGTGGATCCAATCGGCTGCGCTTGTGAGCTCCGAGGAGCGCCGATCGACCGCTGCGCAGGCGCGCTCTTTGAGAGGCCGCAGGTCAGGGGCCACTAGGAGGTATTGAAGCACGGCTGGGTTACCATGCCGGCTTATGGCTCTGACGCCAGGCGGGGGGCGGTCGCCGAGCGCGCAGCCTCCGCCCAAGTCGACTCCGCCCGTTCCGCCGCGCCGCGTGCGCGATTCACGGATCCCGCCGCGCATGCCATGGAACGCCGCCATGCTGGCGATGCTGCGCTGGGTCGTGATCCTTGGCGGACTGGTCATTATCGTCGACCTGGGCACGCACGCCATCCAGCAGCGCATCGCCGGCAGCGGCGACGTGCTCGCCGAGTTGACCAACGCCAACTTGATTGCCAACGTGGTGTTGTTCTCGATTCTGGGCGCGGCCGTGGCGCGCCAGACCGGCATCTTTTATCTAGGCGCGCTGGCCGGGCTGCTGGCCTCGCTCGTCGACGGAGTGGTCGTCGCCACCGCCGCGAGCATGGCGCCGCCACCGGGGGAGCCCGCTCCAATCGACGTCTATCTAGCCACGAACATCGCCATCGGCACTATTCCAGCGGCGGTCAGTGCCCTGGTCAGCATGCTGGTCGAGCGCATGTCCGGACCGCGCGCGAAATGACGATGAACCACGGTTGGTGTTCCTTGCGCCTCAGGTTCGACGAACGCGAGCTGGCGCTGCTCAATGGCGCCGAGCGGGCGCGCGGCGCATCACTCGCGCAACAGTCGCGACCAGACCTGCTGCGCACGGCACTGGCGCTGTCCAAAGCCGGCCACAAGCTGCGCCACGCCGATGCAGGTCACTCGCTGACCTTCGAAGAGTCTGAGGTCGCGCTGCTGCTCGAGGCGGTGCGCTTCGCCAACGCCGAAGTCCATTGGGCGGCATCGCAGCGCGAGTCGGACTCGGCAGCGCGGCGCGACGCCGTCTTGAGCGCATTTCCTGAGCTTGTCGAACGCGGCATGTGGCGTGGGTTCGGCCTGAACCGCGAGCTCGACGAGCTCACTCAGCGACTGGAAGGCGCGCTTCGGTCGATATAGTCGAGTGCGCGACTAAGCTTGGAGCCGTGCGACTCGCGTACCTCGCCTTCTGCTTCGATGGCCGCGCGCGCGGCATCGAGCGCCGCATCGTCACCACGTTTGAGCTCGACCTCGATCTCACGGTCCTCGTAGCGCGCGTGACCGAGTAGGCCCACCCGATCCAGTGCCAGCTCGGCTTGCCAGCCCTGTTCGGCGGCCTCGAGGTCGAGCACCCAGCGATCTGTCTCGAGCTCGAGGAAGGGCTTCGGCAATGGCAACAGGCCGTCGGACAGCGCATCGCCGATGTGCTCGGTCAGCACGGGCGCCCCACGTTCGCGCGCCGCCTGGCGCAGCAGACCGATCACCAGCGCTGGCGCCATCAATCGACTGAGGTGCACCTCGACTTCGGGCCGGCTGGCGATGCCGCGCACCAGATCGCCTTCCGCCTTGACGGTCCAGATGGCGTTCGGTCGTCGATCGATGACCCGGCGCCGAAAGCCGAGACGTGCGCGACGCAGACCGCCGCTTTTGGTGTCGAAGAAGCTGTTGATCTGGAGCTCACGGTGACGACCGGTCACCGCGAACGGGCCGAGGTGCGCAAGGACGCCCAGGCGATCGAGCAGCTCAGGATCGACAGGCGTCAGCTTCAGTTCGCGCTCGATCGCGCTCACACCGTGCCTGGCGCGGTCTCTTCCACGACCAGCTCGACAGTGTCCATTGAGCTCAGCTGCTTCGGCTGCGCGTCCATCAGCCCAGCCCGCCGCAGGCTGCGCAACGGATACCACGTCGTGAATGCGACGAGCGTGATGTTGATAGGCCAGCCGGCCACGGTATCGGCGATCAGGTACAGCTCGAGCGGCAGCGTCGACAGCAGCCACAATCGCAGGATCCCGCGCACGCTGTGGCCCACCAGCCAGGCGCCCGAGGCCACCACGAATGCGCGTTTGAATGTCGACGAGGCGCGCACCTCGGGCGGGATCGGATAGAGCCGCTGCGCATACAGTGCCAGCACTGGCGTCCCGAGCAGCGCCGAGCCGAAGAACGCCGAGCCGTAAATCAGATTTTCGAGCGACGGCCAGGCCAGGTACAGAACGGGATTCTGCGACACGAGCCCGGCCATGGCCTTCACGCACGCGAACCCGAAGGTGGTCGCGCTGAAGACGTCGGCGCCGCCGGTGCGCTGTCGATGCCAGGCGAAGATCGCGGCCGACCACGTCAGTACCGCCACCACCGCGGCCGAGAAGCCCCACACCCGGAAAACGGTGTAGAACAGAGCCACCGGCAGCAGGCTGCCCAACGCCATGCCGAGCAGACCCTCGCGCACGTGCAGCCACTCCGCCGGACCGAACGAACGCCAGTGCTTGATTGAGATCGCGGGGGCATCGTCGCCAGCCCGAACGGTCGGCGGTGTCGGCATTGACTAGCCGTATTATGCGCTGTTCAGGTGGCGCGAACGCGGCGGCTCATCGCACTTGTCACTTTGCTCGCGCTGATCGTCATCACCGTCGGCGTATCAGGCTTCGAGCTGCCCTTCGGGCGGTCGACGCCCTCACGCAGCGCGGCTGGGCCGGTGTCTGGCGTGCGGGCGGCGGGCACGACGCTGCTGCTGCGCGTCGGCGGCGGTGCACCCGCCGGCGGCGACCTGGCGTTTCTGGCCCTGGAGCCGAGTGGCAATCTCGTCGTGACCGATCGCGCTCGCGACAGTGTGCTCCGCTTCGACGTCGCGGGCCACCTGCTCAGCGAGTGGGGGCCGCGCCTCGGCGAGCTCACGTTGACCGAGCCTGCGGGCGTCACGGCCTTTGGCGACGTGTACTACGTGATCGACCGCGGCACACCGCGCTTGCTTCGGCTCGATTCGAACGGCCGCGTCCAGGCGACGTTTTCGCTCGAGCCATTAGGCACCTACGGCCTGAACGGTGTAGCAGTAGATCCGCGCGGCAACATCTACGTAGCCGATACCGGGCGTAATCGGATCCTGGTATTTGCGCCAACAGGCGCGCTGCTGCGCCAGTTTGGCAGCGGTGGTTCGGGCTTGGGCCAGTTCACCCAGCCCATGGCGCTGGCGTTTCTACCCGATGCCTCCGTCATCGTCGCCGATTGGGAAAACTCGCGTCTCGAGCGCTGGGATACCAGCTTCAGTGCAACCGACGCGTGGTCGATCGGATTCCACGCCTGGGGCGTGGCCGCCGATAGCGAAGGTCGCGTTTACGCGCCGGACGCGGAGCGGCGCCGGATCACGGTCTACAGCGAGCGTGGCGATACGCTCGGCGAGCTTGGCGGACCGGGCTCGCTGCCCATTGACGTGGCGCCGCGTCAGCTCGCGATCAGCGCCAGCCAGCCGACGTCGCTGTATGCGCTTGGCAACGACGGCATCGTGCGCATCGACCTGGACACCTCGCTGCCGCCACCGCAGACCAGCGCCGACATAGACCTTGTCAGCCCGATCGTCATCGCGCTGCTGTTCTCGTTACCGGTGCTCGCGTTGCTCATGCGCCGCAGACGGCGTGGCGCGCACTCAGTCGCCGCGACGGCGCATCGGGAAGTCGGGTTGCACGCCGAAAATCGCGCACAACGCCAACATCAGCAGGCCCACGCCGATCAGGATCTTCTGGTCGCCCATCAGACCGAACGCAAAGATCAGCCCACCAACCAGGACCACTAAGCCGTACGCGATCGCCAGGCCTACCATCGGCACTGATCGTAACACTCATGCGCTTCCGGCCGCGCCGCTGCCGAGTAGCACCTCGCCCGGCATCACGCACGTCCCGTCTGCTTGCCGAAACTGTTCGAACGTCTGCCGTAGGCGGTCCATGACTTGGTCCTGTTCGCGTTGACTTGCGCCGCTCAGCAAATCAGGCATGGCGCTGGAGGCGGTGAACAGCAGTTCCAGCGCCTCGTCCACTGAGCTGAACGTCCGGACGGTCGGCACCGCCTCTACGGTGACATCGTGGAAGCCTGCGTCCGCCAGGGCCTTCTCCAAGACTGACGGCGCGGCCAGCGAAAAGGCGCGCACGACCGCCGGCGGCGGCGTGGGCAGGCCGCGCAGCTCGCGCACGATGTCGACCGAGCTGCCCATGTATGGGTTGCGCTCGGTTGCGGACCAGACGATCGCGGCCAGGCGCGCGTTCGGCTCGAGCGCAGCGCAAATCGCGCGCAGACCGCGCTGCAGGTCGGACAGAAACATCAGGCCCAGCCGGCTGATCGCCGCGTCGAAGCTCGCGGGCGGGAACTCCAGGTGGGTGGCGTCCTGTGCGAGCGTTTCCAGGTTGCTCAGACCAGCGTCGGTTGCAGTCTCGGCGGCGACTTCGAGCATGCTCGACGAGATGTCCAGCGCCAGCACCGAGCCGCCGGGCAGCACGCGCTGGGCGGCCAGAATCGACGTGTCGCCGGTGCCGGCCGCGACATCGAGCACCCGCATCCCCGATGTGATGCGCGCTGCGTCGAACATGCGCTCGGTCGCTGGCCCGAGTGTGCTGGCGCGACGTTCGGCGCCTTCACGCCACCGCCGCGCCGCCTCGCGCGATTCCCAGGTTTGCACCCTGGGAGGGTAACCCGTCTACGAGCGCGCCTTGAATTCGCGCGTCATGAGCGCATCGACGCGCTCGGCAGCACGTTGCTTGAGCGTCGCGGCGCGGTCAGCTTTGAGCTTGCCCGACGTGACCAGCGCATCGATGCGCGTATTGATGTCGTTCTTGATCGCCGTCGCGACCGTCGCGGGCGCCACGTTGTGCTTCTGCGCGACCGCGGTCAGGGTCGAGCCGCGGAGCTCGGCACGCAGCGCCTTGGCGTCGGCCAGGCCGATGGCCTTGGCGGCCACGTTGAGCTCATTTTTGACGAGCTTGCCCAAGTGCAGCGCGTGCTTGTTGCCGACCTCTTTGCGCGCCTGCTTCAAGGCTTGCGCCAGGTCGGTGCTGCTGACGCCGAGCTTGGCGGCGGCGTCCTCGATGATGCTCTGCTTTGGGGTCGGTGTGGCGCTTTGCGCGTAGCTCAGCCCGAGCGTGGCGCCAAACAGGGCGAGAACGCCTGACATGATCACAAGAGTTCGCATGGTTTCAATACTCCGGGTTGTGACGTCGATCATCGGCAAGCACTGCGAATCGCAGAGTGTCGTGGTCGCGCAGCGGGCGGTACCACCCATCCACTCCTGTCACGCACCAGGCGGCGCTGGCGTTGCTAGGAAAGTGTTAACGCTGGGGCAAATTCGCGTGACTCAGACTGGGCGCGGACTGAACCACATGCTCATCGTGGTCGATATCCACATCCTCGGATGTGCGGTCGCGCAGCAATGCCGCGCTGACCAGGCTGATGAGGGCGCACACGATCATGTAGATCGCGATGGGCGTCGAGCTGTGGTACGTGCTGAGCAACTGCGTGGCGATGATGGGCGCCGGACCGCCAGCCGTCACCGATGCGAGGTGGTAGCCCAGCGATGCTCCGCTGTAGCGCAGGCGCGGCGGGAAGCTCTCGGCGATGAACGCCGCTTGCGGTCCGTACTGGATGTCATGGATTGCTTGCGCGAGCACGATCGCCGTGAGCATCAGCGCTGGCACCCGCGTATCGAGCAGCCCGAAATACGGCAGCGACCACAGCGCCATCGCCGCCGCACCGACGATATAGGTGAGCCGCCTGCCTACTCGATCGGACAGGTAGCCGAACAGTGGCACCGTGAACAGCGACACTGCTGAGGCGATGAGCACGTCGTTCAGGATCTCCTGGTTGGTGAGCCCTAGCGTGCCGGTGCCATACGCCAGAACGAACGTCACAAAGATGTAGAACGGCGCCTGCTGACCGGTGCGCAGGAGGCAGGTCAGGATGACTTCACGCCAGTTGCGGCGGAGTACTTCGCCGACCGGCGCCGCCGAGGTGCGGCGTTGCTCCAGCAAACGCGTGAAGACGGGTGTCTCGAGGATGCCGAGCCGAATGTACAGTCCAATGCCGACCAGCACGATGCTCAGCAGGAACGGCACGCGCCAGCCCCAGGTGTCGAAGTCCGGTCCGGTCAGGGCGTTCGTGGCCGAGAAGATGCCGTTCGAAAGCAACAGACCAAGCGGTACGCCGAACTGCGGCCAGCTGGCGATAAAGCCGCGCTTACGCGTGTTCGCGCCCCACTCCATCGAAAGCAGGACGGACCCGCCCCACTCGCCGCCAACGCCGATGCCTTGCAATGCGCGCAGCACTGTCAGCAGGACGCCGCCCATGATGCCGATGCTCGCGTAGGGCGGCACCAGGCCAACCAGAAAGGTGCCGATGCCCATCAGCACCAGTGTCGAGACGAGCGTCGCCTTGCGGCCGATGCGGTCACCGTAGTGACCGAAGATTGCCGCACCGACCGGCCGCGCGGCGAAGCCCACGAAGTACGTTCCGAAAGCCAGCAGCTGGCCGGTCAGGGCGTCCGAGTCAGGAAAGAACTGCTTGCGAAAGACGAGCGACGCGGCGCTGCCGTAGACGAAGAAGTCGTACCACTCGATCGAGGTGCCAACGGTCGACGCGACCACCGCGCGCACCAGGTGCCGCCGAGCATCCTGCTCCTGCATCTGCATGCGGCCGTCCTCCCGACAAGCGTGTGCTTGCTTTCGACACTAACAGCAAGGACGCGCCGTGCCAACGTGTTGACACTGGCCATCGCTTCGCTCGGCGAGGCCAGGCGCGAATTTGGAAAATGGATCCGGCTGCAAGCCTGCTGCGCGCGAAGCGTGATGCGGCCGGGCGGAAAGCCTGCTGCGAGCGGGGCGTGGCCCGTGGGTCCAGCCTCACGGCAGTGGCGGCAAACCAACCGGAGCTGGCGGGTCTATGGCAGGACGATCGGCAGGACCACGTGCGACGGACGGGCGGCGTCGTGCACGATCGTTTGCTGGGCAGGTATTAGCTCGGCATCTGCACCGAGCGGGCGGCCGGTGTTCGGGTTGCGGTCCCAGCGTGGGAAGTTGCTCGAGGTGACCTGCAGCCTGATGCGATGGCCGCCTTTGAAGAGGTTGCTGGTGGCCCACAGGTCAATAGTGAACGGGTACGCTCGGCCGGCCTCCATCGGCGCCTTGAGACAATAGCTGGCGCGGATAACGCCGTCGGTCAGGTTGTACGCGCGGCCATCGGGATACACGTCCACCAAGCGCGCGACAAAGTCGGTGTCGGGGGCCGACGAGCACGCCCACAGCTGCACCGTCACCGGCCCGGTGACCTCCACGTCGTGGTCAAGCACCGGCGTGGTGAACGTCAGCACGTCAGATCGGGCCTCGATTGAGCGCTGGTCCACCGGCCCGGTCAGAAACTCAGGCGCCATCAACGTGGGGCCACCGCGCGTCGGCACCGGGTCGGCGGGATCGTAGACGTAGCAATCGGGCGCCTCAGACGCGCCGGGTGCCTCGGTGCTCAACAGGCCGTCCGCTCTCAAATAGAACGGGGTTGAAACGGCGCGCGCCAGCGGCCATTCGTTTTCGTCGCGCCATAGGTTCGCACCCATGACGAAGATGCTGACCGGCGGCTCGGCCATGATGCCGCTATCGATGCCCTTCAGCCAGTGATCAAACCAGCGCAACTGGATCCGGCCAAAATCCGCCTGCAAGTTGATGAAGCCGAGCGTCGAGCCGAAGCCGAAGTTGACCTCGCCGACCGGGTTGCCTCGCCCACCGTGCGTCCATGCCCCGATCAGCAACTTGGTCGGACGTCCCAGCCGACGCATCTGCTGGAAGTTGGCAATGGTGTCAGCCAGGAAAATGTCGAACCAGCCGCCGACGTTGAACGTCGGCACGGTGACGCGCTCGTGCTTGCCGACGAGGCTAATCACGTCTAGCCGCGCGGGATCCATGGGCGACGTGATGCGCTCGAAGAACATCGGCGAGACGGGTTGGCGGCGCAGCGGCCCGAACTCGCTCAGCGGCAGGCTGGCGTAGCCGGTTGGACCGAGCTCGTCGATCTCGCGGCACAGCGCGACTATCGCGGCGCCAAGTGCGCGTGGGTCCTGGCGATGCTGGCGCACCAGTTGATCCAGCCCCATCATCAGGCCCCAGTGGGCTGAGACGCCTAGCTCCAGTGCGCCGCCTCGGTATGCCAAGCCGTTCAGCGGATCTGACCAGGTGATGAACGGCACCATCGCTTTGAGCGCCGGCGGCTGCTGCAGGGCCGCCGACCACTGCGTGAAGCCAAAGTAGGACGCGCCGAACATGCCGACCTGGCCGTCACAAAACGGTTGCTCGGCGGCCCACGCGATGGTGTCGGCGCCGTCTTCCGCCTCTGATTCAAAGGGCCGCCAATCGCCCTCGGAGGCGAACCGGCCGCGCGTGTCCTGGACGACCACGGCATACCCGCGCCGCGCCGCCTGGACGGGATCGAGCACGCTCGAAGCGATCGGCAAGTCCTTGCCATACGGCAGTCGCGTCAGCAGCACCGGCCAGCGCCCGTCGCCCTGTGGTCGGAACACATTGGCGCGCAAGCGCGTGCCGTCGCGCATGGGCACTGGTGTGTCGAACTCGACGGCAACGGCCGACTCAGGCGTGCTGGCCATCAACGCCACGATATGCCATCCGGGCGCGCCAAGCGCGAGGACTTCGTGGTGGACCCACCGCCGCGCCAGCCATGCCACGGGGGGACTACCGGCGCAAGGAACACCTGTTCTATCATCACGATATTGATACGGTCG
>Ga0137375_10000427_pt1 | contig 44746 bp, 45 predicted proteins | sample SagtaG_24_FD_104936 | JGI IMG/M metagenome (GOLD analysis project Ga0137375, IMG submission 104936) | Vadose zone soil microbial communities from Sagehorn Ranch, Mendocino, California, USA - Sage1_R_113_16 metaG | ecosystem: Environmental > Terrestrial > Soil > Vadose zone | place: USA... | reverse complement strand
CCCACAATGTTCACGTAGCCCTCGGCGTCCATCATCGCCAGGTCACCCGTGTGCATCCAGCGCGCGCCGTCGATCGCTTCGGTGGTTGCAGTCGGGTTGTTCCAGTAGCCAAGCATCACGTTGTAGCCGCGCACCAGCAGCTCGCCCCGAGCGCCCCGCTCGACGATGTGCCCGGTCAGTGGATCGACGATCTTCAACTCGACGTGTGGGAACGCCCGGCCAACCGTCGACACCCGGCGTTCGAGCGGCCCGTCGACCGGCGTCATCGCCGAAGCGGGCGACGTCTCGGTCATACCGTAGGCGGCCACGATGTCGCGTAGGTGCATTCGCGTGTTGACCTGCTTCATCACTTCGAGCGGGCAGGGTGCGCCACACCATCAAACCGACCCGCAGACTGGATACATCAAATCGCTCGAAGTCGGGGTGGTTCAACGCGGCGATGAACACCGTCGGCACGCCGTGGAGCGCGGTGCACCGTTCACGGTCGATGGCCTCGAGCGTTGTTCCGGCATCGAAGACCGGCGCGGGCAGCACCATCGCGGCCCCAGTCGCGACGCAGCACAGACTGCTCAGGACCATGCCGCCGCAGTGGTAGAAGGGAAATGTGACGCACAACCGGTCCTGCTCGGTGAAGCGCAGGTAATCGCCGAAGCCCAGCGCATTGTTCAGGATCGAGTGGTGCGACAGCGTTGCGCCTTTCGGAAAGCCAGTCGTCCCGGACGTGTACTGGATGTTGATCGGGCTGTCGAACTGTTGTTCGCGCTGACGCGCTGCGAGCTCCGCCGGTTCCACCTCGTCGCCGATGGTCAGGACGTCATCCCAGTGGTAGGCGCCCGGCACGTGCTGCCGGCCGAAGGCGATCACGCGGCGAAGGTCCGGCAGGCGTTCCGCGTGCAGTCGGCCGGACTCGGAGCGTGACAATTCTGGACATACCTCGCCCAGCAATGACGCGTAGTCGGTCGTCTTGAACGGTGGGGCGATGATGACGGACGAGCAGCCAGACTGGTTCAACGCGTACTCGAGCTCGTGGCCACGGTAGGCCGGGTTGATGTTCACGAGAATCGCGCCAATCTTGGCCGTCGCGTATTGCGTCACAATCCACTCGGCGTGATTGGGCGACCAGATGCCAAGTCGTTCGCCTGTGTGGATCCCCAATGCCATCAGTCCGCGGGCGAAGCGATCGACCTCGGCCTTGAGTTGGCCATAGGTGTAGCGCAGATTCTGGTGGCAGCAGATCAGTGCTTCGCGGTCTTGCTGACGCTCCGCGACGCGGTCGAACACATCGCCAATCGTGGCGCCGATCAGCGGGACGTTGGATGCACCGTGAGCGTACGCCAGTTGAGCGTCATCGGAGAAGAATGGCCTCGTCACGTGCTGGCCCCCCTCAATGCGCCGAGGTTACGTGCTGGCTGAGACACGCGCATCGTGGAAAAGGCCGAATCGACCTGAAGATATCTGGGGCGGATGCGCTACGTAGACGTAGTGCCGACGGAACTCTCGAGGCCCGGCGGCATCCAGACACGCAGAACGCGATCCTGCTCAGTCGCCCACGCGGCGATCTGGGCGCGTGTCCTCAAGCCGAGCTTGCTCAGAACGTTGCTGACCTGGGTATCCGCCGTGCGCTCCGCGATGACGAGCTCGGCAGCAATTTCGCGATTGGTCAGCCCGCGCGCGACCAGGCTGGCGACCTGACGCTCGCGCGGACTGAGAGCGTCCGTTTCGCGCTCGGCGGGTTCATCGTCGTGCGGTCTGGTCATCCCTTGTCCGAGGAGAGATCGTGCGCGCGCCACGGCAAGGTGCACGTCCACTGAGCGCGCGCGCCATGCATGGCGACGTCTTGAAGGGCGTCAGCGTTGTCATGCTCGTGATCCAGCAGCCTGCAGGTTCGTTAGGGCAGCTGTGCTCAGCGCGGCTTGGCGTACTCCTGTGCACCTTGCACTTCGATCGCGACGAAGGGCTCTTCACCCTCCACCCACGCATCGTGCCCCGATGGAATGCCGTACGAGTCGCCCGCTCTAATCCGCGCTTGGTTACCGCTGTTCAGCCGAACGCTGATGCTGCCAGTTACTGCATAACCAACGTGGTGCACCTGGCAGCTGTCCGTGCCGACTACCGGCTTGACGCACTCGGACCAGCGCCATCCGGGTTGGAACGTGAAGCGCCCCAGCGTGGTCGTCCCCACGCGAACCACCTCAACGCGCGTCTTGTCCGGCGTGCGGATCTCGTCGGGCGTGTCGTGGCTCTTGACCTCTATCGAGTTGTCCATCGCTCACTCCACCTTTCGGCCGAATTCATCATGGTCGGGCGCTCTGAGTGTCCCGCGGTTCGATGAGGGTGCCTGGCAACGGCTTCAAGGGCGGCTGCACTGGCAACGCTGGCAGGACTTCGGACATGGCGGTCTTGTGTCCTTCGGGTCCCGCCGTGGTACTCGCCCGCGCAAACCCGGGCCGGATTGACTCACGGCCAGGCACCCGAAATCAGCGGTCTCACATCTGCGCGATCGCGGTCGCTGAGAACGTTCGCGTCGCCGGACGATGGCCGGTAACGATTACGCGCGACTGGCCCGCAATAACGAGGTCAGGCAGGCTCGGGCAGCCTGACCTCGACGGCAGCCGATTCGTACAGCTCGATGCTGACCACGCTCGCGCCGAAACGCTCAGTAGTGGTTCGGCGTTCGTCACGCAGCGCGACGTCGCTCGCCTCGCGCGCGGCGGCCGACTCCCAGACAGAGGCGACAAGGACTTTGCCTGCCTCGCGGTTGGCGCTCACCAGAAACGACCGGAACCCCGTTTGGGCCTTCACCTGTGGCACGCTGTTCTGGGCCATATGGGAGATCAATTCGTTGATCCGCTCCGGGGTGATGGCCAATTCCGTTACGCGCAGGAACGTGCCGGCGCGCGGCGATTCCACGCGCTCCTGGATCAGGAACTCATAGCGCTCGACGTCGATGACTTGCGAGCCCTCGCTGGCTACTCGCGCTCGCAGAGCCGCGCCGGCTTCTTCGCTCGCTTGCATCGATTCGGCATCGGCCCAGTACGTAACTGAGACGTATTTCCCGCTCGCGCGATCGACCAGCGCTGCCCAGCCGAGGTACCCCGGAGTCTGCCCGAAGGTCTCGGTGAGACGCTGCCCACCTTGCGTGACGCGCTCGTCGCCCAGTGGTTGTGACGTCGTGGCCCGCGTGACACGTATGTACATGGCGCTTCCCCTTTTCCGAATGAAGCGACCGCCTCCAGCCGCGCGAAACCTACGCACAATACACCCAACCCGGGGATTTGACGAGGCACATTTCCATGACCTCGCCGAGGTCTTCCGCCGGCTGCGCGTGCGGGCGTCCCCTAAGCGCGCAGACCGTGCCTCGTCGGCCGAGGCTGGGGGTGTCGATTTCGGTGGCTCAGCCCTCCACTCACGCCGCCCAGGCGCAGGCAAAGGTCCGCCAGGGAACGCAAATCGGGCGAACCACAACACCAAGCCAACCGCGGCGATCGTCCCACTTACGGACGCCGACCAACCGCCGAGCCGCATTTATTCGGAGCCGCCGTGCGAATTGCTGCGCCATAACCTCACCTCGCCTCGGCCAGGAGCGACAGACCAAGCAGGAACCAGCAAACGCCCCACAATCCAATTGCGTAGTTACTGGCGTAGCCCGGCAATGCGAATGACGGGAGTACGACCACCGCGATGAACACGCCACAAGCGAGCGGTGTGAAGCGGTGCCAACCTTTCCAGCGGCCTGCTCTAACGACGGCGATGCCGGCCAGAATCAGGCCAAGCAAGAGAACCAGCGTTGCCAGTCCGAACAGCGTTTCGGTGGCACTCGTCGAGAAAAGCCAGCTCGCTTCCGCCACAACGAGTAGCGCAAACCCGAGCTGTGACAGGCTAAGGCCTCCTTTGCCCAGCCAGCCGCCACCGGCAGCCTGTGATCGGGCCAGGCCCACAATACCAAACATGAGCAGTAGGTGATGAAGGATGTTGAGCGCCACGATTGCCGCCGAGAGTGGGGTCTCGGCCTGCAGGTACGCCAGCGGGATGCCGAGGACGAACTGCAAAACCGCGCCGGCCATCGCGATCCACGCTGCAAAGCCGACGAACGACGCGCCAGTGCGGTGTTGCTCGAGAGTCGCGGTACTCACGTAAGGCCTCCCCATTCCTGTTTAGTGCCGCTTCACTCTAGAAGCGACGCCAACGCGGAGTCGTGAGCAGAACTACCTCAGAGCCCCTCTTTTTTCCCAGTTGCCTGACTCGCCAGAGTTACCTAACGCGTGACATACTACGCCGCCGAGCGGCAGGATGGCTCACGCGACAGCATCTGTACAAAACGGAGTGCTCACCGTGGAAGCGTTCGCGTCGGAGCGGTTCCTTGCGGTAGGCAGCGCATGGCTCGAGTGGCTCGAACAACCCGACACGACCGCGTTTCGATTCCACGAAGCGGGCACGCGCTTCACCGCCCGGCGTGAGCTGCAACGCGGACGCCGGTACTGGTACGCCTATCGTCGGCGCGGCGGCAAGCTGCACAAAGCGTATCTCGGTCGCTCCAGCGATCTGACGCTCGAACGCCTGAGCGAGGTGGCGCGGCGGCTGGATGGGGCAGTCATGCCAACGGGAGATCATGCGCTGCGCGACTCTGGTCCATTGACAGAGGAGCAGCCTCGCCACAACCTGCCTGGCCAGATCAGCTCGTTTCTCGGACGAGATGCCGAGTTGGTCGAGCTCCAGCGCCTCTTGCAGCGCAATCGACTGGTCACGCTCACTGGTGCGGGTGGCGTAGGCAAGACGCGCTTGGCGTTGGAGCTAGCGAGCGGCTTTGTCGCAAACGCGGCCGACGCGGTATGGCTGGTTGAGCTTGCGTCGCTTGCCGACCCGGCGCTGGTGCCGGAGGTAGTTGCCCAGGCGGCCGGAATTCGCGAGGAGCCGAGCCGCTCATTACTGGCAAGCCTCCGAACCGGGCTCAGTGCTGGCCGAGTCCTACTGCTTCTGGACAACTGCGAGCACCTTGTCGATGCCTGCGCGCAGTTGGCGCAGCACCTGTTGCGCGACTGCCCAGGCCTGAAGATCCTCGCCACCAGCCGCGAGCCTTTGGGCGTTACGGGCGAGATCGCCTGGCGCGTGCCCTCGCTTCAAGTGGCTCCGGAGGGGGACCGCGCGTCATTGGACGATCTGGCCGGCGTCGAGGCCGTGCGACTCTTCGTGGATCGTGGATGGACTGCCGCACATGAGTCTTGACGAGCTGCAATCCATGTCGCGGCGGATCGGCAGCATTTTCGGCGAGTGTCGTGGCCTGGAAGTAATGGCGCGCCGCGCCTTGCGTGCCGGGGATCTCGATACCGCGGCCAGCCGTCTGAACGAGGCCGCCCGGTTGGCCAGAGCCGCGGGGGACACCCTGAGTCTGGCACTGGTGCTCAATCAGTTGGGTGACGTCGAGCGTGCACGAGACGCGCACACCAGAGCCCGGGCGTTGTACCAGGAGTCCCTCGCGTTGTTCGCGGATCTGGGGTTGGGTGCCCAGCCCAACCTGGTGCACAACCTGGGCTATCTCGCGCTGGCGGCGGGCAACTGGGCGGACGCGGCGGCACGCTTCGCCGACGCACTGACGCTCTTCCAACGGCTCGGCGAGGAACGCGGTCTTGCCGAGTGCCTGATTGGTTTCGGATGTCTGGCCGCGGCCGCGGGTCGCGCAGCCGACGCAGGCACGTTGTTTGGTGCGGCCGAGGCCGGGCTGGAGGCGCTCGGAACACAGCTCTGGCTGGCCAATCGGCCTGATTACGAGCGCTGGCGCGCGCGGGCGCGGGGAAGTCTCGGCACTGCGGCGTTCGCGCGAACCATGGCCGCGGGGCGTTTGCTGGCTCTTGGAGAGGCAACGGCTATGGCGCTCGAGCCGGGTCCAGGCCGCCGTCGCGTACCCGTTCGTGCGGACGGGAAGACCTCCTCACTCACCCCACGCGAGCGTGAGGTCGCGCAGCTCGTGGCGCGCGGTCTTACCAACCGCCAGATCGCAGGAACGCTGGTGATCAGTGAGAAGACCGCCGCGAACCACCTGCAGCACGTCCTGGAGAAGCTTGACCTCCGCACCCGTACCCAGCTCGCGGCACGCGCCCCGGAATTGGGACTCGTGCCCGAGAACGGGACTCATACCACGCGCAGGTGACTCGTCATTCAGCACGCGTAACGGCGACCACCTCAACCAGCGTGACCTCGCTCCGCTGTACGCCGTATTCCACCTGTCCCGGCTGATCCTGCCCCACTCGACGCATGTACGCACGGGCGGCCATTTCGCTATCGAACACAGTGAATTCGTACGCTGTGCCGCCATTCGGAACCAGCGTCGTGTAGCGGGCGATAAAACCCGGCAGATGCTCGACTGTCGGGATCAGTTGCGCGTGCACCTCCCGGTACTGCGCCATGGAGTGCCCGTGGGGCCTGCTCCAGGTGGTGATCACCGCGTGCATCAGCAGCCCCGTATGCTCTCGTACGTGCTCAGCCTGAGCTTGGGTGCGGCCACCGTGTCATTCGGCGGAAGGTCCGTCGACGGCCGGTAAGGACTGGAGATAGGCGTACATCGCTCTCAGTTCGTCGTCGGTGGTGGCCGCCCGAAATTCCGGCCACGGCATGCGGAATTCTGTCTGGCCGCCCGCGAGCGTCACTGTCGGCACCGTCCCGCTGCCTGGGAGCACACCGGTGTTGAAGAAGGTCATGAAGTCCTGCTCGGTCCACTGCGGGACGATCCTGGTCAGGTTCGGCCCGGGCGGTGGACCTGGCTGGCCCAGGTCGAGCTTGCCCTGCAGCCGGGTCCCGTGGCAGCCGCGACATCCCAGTACATCCACCATGTATTTGCCGTATTCGGACGTGCCCGGCGGAGGCGTGCTCACGCTGCCGACCGGCGGCTGTGCCGTCCGCAGGTCCGAGAGGTTCATGAACAGCGCGCCGAGCACATTGAACTGATTTGTCGGCGTCGGCCTGTCCGTCGCCGGCTGCGCACGCAGGTAGGCCACGATGGCCTGCACGTCATCGTCACTCAGGTTTCCGAAGGTTTCGACCGGCATGATCAGCAGCGACCGGCCATTTTTGTGCACCCCCTCGCGGATCGCGCGAATGAGCTCGCCGTCGCTCCAATCGCTGATGTTCCCGGCGGGCGTGAGATTCGGGCTGTGCAAGATACCGACGGGCGGGAAGCCAAACTTGGCTATGAAATCGGAGCCCGACAGGACCACCTGGTCATTCCACGAATGGCAGGTGACACAAACATTGGCTAGCCGCTCGCCCCGGGCGATTTGTGCAGGCGTTGCTGCCACGCGGATATCGGCAACCGGATTCGTGCGTCGCTCGTTGAGCTTGTAGAAGCCGATCGCCGCGAAGATCGCCACCAGGCCAAGGCTTAGCGTCACCAGACCAGTGAGCACGCAGCCCGGCCATTTCACGACCGCCCGTTTGGCATTCCACGCGCGCAGCGTGAGCCAGCCAAACAATGCGAGCAGGATGAGCAGGATCAAGACGCTGACGAAATCAATCGCCACGCCAGACTCGTCCCCTGGGCAAACAAGATGTTGACATGTGGGCTCCTTCGTTCCGTCGTGGACACTCTCGGCCTTGTCACCAGACGGACCACCATCCGTGCCTGATCTGGAAGTCCCACCTGGTACAGCCCAGCCTACGAAGGGAAAGGGCGCACGTCCTGAGCAACCCTGCTCATTGTCTGGTCGCCGCGTCCGTCACCGGGATCCAGCAGGAGTTACCTAACCGCCGATCGCGAGGAGGCAGGGCGAAGTCCCAATCCCTGGCTCCCTCTGTGGCGCCGCAGTTTAGCGCCGCCGCTGTCCCTCACAGAGAGTGAGATCCAGGGTGCGGCTGCCGAGCCATGCGCACGCCATGAGGAGCTCAACGGCGATGCAGCCAGCTGTACACCACCACCACGCCGCGTCGCCGACCAGACGCCCGTTGCCGCCGGAGGGCGATGGTTCGTCCAGGCTGCAAGTGGTTGCCGATAGGTGCATAGGCGCCTGCTCGAGCAGGGTGATCACGCGCGGCCCATCACGGTGAGCCTCCAATGACGGCAATGCGCTCCCTGCGTGCCAATGGAGGATGGCGGCCGCACGCTCTATGTGCGCGGGATCTGGAGCCCAAGATGGCGCACGAAGTCCTCCGACTTCACGTACGAAAGCTTCTCTGCGACCAGACCATCTCGCACGCGGAAAATGTCCACGCCACGCACGTTCCCACGTTGGCGCTCCTCTTTGTGGAACGCGTATGTCCACAGCACCACGCAACGGTCTCCGGCGGCAAACGCCTCCTCGGTTTCGAACCATCCCGCCATCATCAACTCGAAGGCTCGAGTCAAGACCGCACGGACAGCCTCGTGGCCATCGAAACGCCCACCGCTCGTGTTCTCAAAGACGATGTCGTCGGTCAACAGCTTCATGACCGCCTGGACGTCGTGCCGATTGAAGGCTTCGTTAAACAGCTCAACAGTCGCTCACGTGTGGTTCGACGCAGTCACGTCGCAGCTTCCTCCCTGCGGGTCCGCAAGGCCTTGGCCCAGTGTAGATGCCCAGGAGTGGCCCCGAGTTGCGACACGACTGCTGCGCGGTGAGGACCTCATCGTTGCTGTAGACGAATAGACTGCGTGCTTCACGAGACTCAGACCTGAATTTGGCCCCGCGCACGCGCGGAAGATTTGGATTGAGGTCGAGTCGCTGTTCATTGCCCGCCCGACGCCGGAGCGATGGCGCTGAAATCGTCGATGCCCTGGTTCGCAGCACGTGTTCGACCTGATCGCCGTTGATTCAGTCCCGGCGCTCGAGCCCCCTGAGGCAACGCACGGGGACCTCACAATGTCGCGGGGGTACGGCAGGGACGACTCCAAGCCCGGCCACGCTTAGCCAACAAGCAGCTGCGGCGGAGGTTGACTAGCGGCCGTCAGCATAGCCTGACTGGAAACCACTGTAGCGCGAGTGGGACCGAGTCGACCGAACCTCCCGACTGCATCCGTCTGCACGTGGCCAGTAGCCACATGGCGAGTCCGTATGGCGCTCTTGAGCTGGCTCGCCGGAGCTGCCTCCTGAATGATCCTGGCTAGGCTGGCTGCGGCTGGTGGAGCGGTGCGGCCTCGCGCCTCGCTCAGGCTGCCTCCGGTGGGAGGCCCAGGAACCACGTCGCGAACCAAGCCGGCACGTGCCGCCGCAAGGTGGCGTCCAGGCCGTAGACTTGCCCCGCAGCGGTCACGAGCAGGACCAGCGCCGCGATCCAGAACACCTTGTCGGTGTAGGCGCCGTGCGCGAGGAAGCCCTTCATGAGGATGTAGTTGCTGCTCTGCGACAGGGACAGAAACGCTGCCACCGGGGTGCAGAAGCCAATCGCCAGCAGCACGCCGATCGTTAGCTCGCCGCAGGCCGTCAACGCCGCCCAGAGGTCCGCGTTTGGCACCACCACGCCGCGCAGGAAGCCCTGGTAGAGCGGGTCGGCGAAGTACAGCGGCTGACGGCTGACGGCGCCGTTGGCGACCTGAAGAAACTGGCCGCCCGTGCCGCCGAACCATTGCGACACCCAGAAATGGTCCTGGGCATTATCGACCCAGGCCCAGCCGATGAAGACGCGCAGCAGGAGTAGCGGCCAAGCGTCACGTCGCAGCGTATCGCGGGCCGTGCCCCACACGATCAGCACCACCCCGGCGAACCACAGGACCGTCCAGGCCAGCCACGGCTGGGGTGAGACGTAGAAGGCGACCACGATCGACGCGCCGACCAGCAGCACACCAATGGCGGCGACCGCGCGCTGAGTACGGACGAAGACGTAGGCGGCCGTGACCAGCGCCCCGAGGACGAGCAACCAGACCATCACGCCGAGGAGCGCTACACCCGACGGGTGCACCGCCGACACAAGGCCGATAACCAGGGCGAGCACGATCGCCGCCACGAGGAGCGGCGCCACCCACCAGGTGCGAATGAGATCGCTAGTGGACATGAGGCAGCCTCCAAATGACGGACCTTCGGCAAACCTAGCGCAATTTGAGGAGGGTTGGCTAGTGTCGGGAGTCACTCGCTGGGCGGCGCCGAGATGACCGGCGTCACGACTCGAGCGGCCGACGCCTCTTAGCTGCGGGCCGGTCGGGACTCAGCCGATGACGGCAGAGCCTGACCTGCCGGCGCCGTAATTCGTATTTCGCCGGTCAACCTCTACCCCACGGCCCCAGACTGCCCTTTCATAGATATAGGCAGGATCGGCATGACGAGCTCGAGCAGGCGTAGCGCGGCGCCCGCCGTCTGGGCCAGTCCAATAGCGGCGCCAAGCCCGACTGCACACAGAGTTGAACGTGCTTGGCTAAAAGAGGCGCGGGCAGCGGGCAACAAAAGCGGCGCTCTCGCCCATGTGCAGATGCAGTTGGATCGAAATTCTCAAGGTCGGCGAGCGTAAGTACGGATCGATCGGTCGAGCTGTCGATCGTCTCCGGCACGTCTACACCTCGTTGAACCGCTGCAAAGCACCGTTGAACAGCCGTCGGCGCCTTCGTCTTTTCCACGATTGAGCGCGAGTACAGACTCCGCGCCATACTCAAACGTCGGGAGCCCGCCGACGCATCCAGACCGCCGGCGCTCATCTTTGCGCGGTTTCGTTCGGCGATCGCGCGCACTGGACATTGGAGATTGCGAGCGATTCGACGGAGCGGCTGCAAGCCCGTCGTTCAGGGCCGTGTACTCGTCCACGTCGGTTGGCGCTGCCTCAGCCCAGCTGTGCACACTGTCTACCACGACTAGCACATGACTGGCGTCACCCTTGACCACGGCCACAGACTGCTGCAGCCAGTCTGGGGGCGCCCAGGCATGCGTTGCGTCGCCGAACGCCAGCGCTGGCGCCGCTGCTGCAGCTCTCTGCGCCAGCGTCACTGAGTAAGCAGGGTCGAACTCACCGGACTTCAGTCGACCCAGGTGAGTGCTCGTGACCCGTGCGGTATGACGGCGGAACAGCTCAAGAGGTGCCATCTCGCACGTGAGTTTCGGCGTCCGAGGCAGCATCGGGAGGCTGGCTGAGCTCGATGCTTGTGCTGGCGATCGGGCTGCTGGTCGTGCCGACCACGAGCGTGTAACTACCCGGATCCAGGCGCGGGCCCCGCGTCGGACTGCCGCACAGGCCGATCTCCAGCGTCAGCAGACCCTGGGGTGAGACCCAGATGCTGCTCCAACTGAGGCGCTGCGCGCCGGACGCATCCAGGACCGACCCCGGCAAGCGCTGGAGCGCCCAGGCGTCGAAGCCGGCGCCGCGCACTTCGAGGAACCGCTGCCGGGTTTCGCTGGCGTCGCATGCCATCGGTGCCGGGTCGCGCAGCGCCAGCGCGGGACCGGTGAACGTGGGTTCTTCCTCGGGCGGCGTGTCTTCATCTTCGGCGGCAAGCACGGCCACGGAGGGCATAAGGATGAGGCAGGCCAGGAGCAGGAGCGGGATCACGCGGCGCACGACGGGCCATTGTGGACCGCCCAGGGCGCCGGCTGCCAGGATCTCGCGGCCAGGTGAGCTACAGTCTGGCCCGAGATGAGCCAGGATGGCTGGCGCGCGCTGGCGCCCGAGCGCATCGTCGACCCCGACGGTGCGACGGCGTTCGTCGACGCATGCGGCTTCTGTACCACTGGTCCGGTGCCCGGGCTCGATTTGCCGAACCTGGCCGAGGCGCTGCATACGACCGCCTTCGGCGTCTGGTACTCGGCCTGGGGCTGGAAGGACGATCTGCACTTCGATCGGCGCCTGTACTATGCGCGCCTCGTGCGCGGTCAGCCGACATTCGTCTCGGTCGACTTTCTGCCGGATTTCATTGCCGCGCTGGGCGGCCGCGGACTGGAGATCGAGCGCGATCCCGAACGTCTGTACCCACTGGGCCGACTCTCGCGCGAGGCGTTTGTCCTCTATCAATACCTCGCGGAGCATCCAGAGCAGCCCAGCCGGGAGCTGCGCACACGCACCGGACTCCGCAACGCGGGCCCGGCCGCGGAGCGCGCCTTGCTCGAGCTCCAGCGACGGTTCCTGATTTGCAAAGTCGACCTGACCGGTCGAACGCGCGGGACCTATTCCTATATCTGGGACCTCGCCGAGCGCTTTTGGCCATCGGCGTTCGACGAGGCGCGGGGCACGCTGCCGTCGGTCGCCCGCGGACGCATCCGCGAACGCCTGCAAGCGTTTGGCATCGCCTCGACGCCTGCGCTCGAGGCGCGGCTCTTCTTGTGGCCAGCCCTCACGGCTGCACGGATATCGCGTGCGGACGCTAGACCTGAGACGCCGGGCGGGGCTAATTCTGTCGAGCCGTGACGCCGCTGTGAGGCAATCCGGGGCCAGCGGGGCACCTGGCCAGGTCTAGACTCGGCTGCAGATGGTCCGTCGCACGGTACGCGTGCTCGCAGCGCTATTGGCCGCGACGACCTTATTTGCAGCACCGGTCGTGTACGGCGCCGAGCCCGGAACCGGCCCGGTGCACGTTGCCGAGCCAGGCGAGACCCTGTGGCAAATCGCGCTCGATGCCGGGACCGACGCGTCCACGCTGCTGCGGCTCAACGGGCTCGAGGACGGCGACCTGGTAATCGTCGGGCAGTTGCTGAAGCTGCCCAGTGCGGCTACGACGCCCACACCGCGTCCTGCCTCGGCTGCCTCTGCTGCTTCTGCTGCCGCTACGGCCAGGTACACGGTCGCCGAAGGCGACACGCTCTCGGGAATCGCCGCGCAATTGAACACAACGACCGATGCGCTGCTGGACTCAAACCATCTGGACGATGGCAACAAGATCGCGATCGGCCAGGAGCTGACCGTGCCGGGCCGCGCTGCCGCGCCAGCGTCCTCTGCGGCGCCAGCGTCCCCTGCCGCGCCAGCGTCTCCTGCGGCGCCGGCGCGGGCGCCATCGGCAAAGCGGATCCTGGTGGCCTACACCGTTCAGCCGGGCGAGACGCTCGGGCAGATCGCGCGCCAGTTCGATCTCAAAGCCGACGCCATTGCCCAGGCAAGCGGCATAGACGATCTGAACCGCATCGTCGTCGGCGCCGTGCTCAAGGTGCCGCTGCCCGGCTACGAGCACGTCGTCCTGGCCGGCGAGACCCTGCGCGATATCGCGGCACAGGAGAAGGTCGATCTCGGCTCACTGATCGACTTCAACGAGCTCGAGGACCCGAGCTTGATTCGCGTAGGCCAGATCGTGCTGGTGCCGGCGCCTGCGCCGAGCTTGCAAGCCGCCAATCTGGCAGCCTTGCCACCGTCCGCGCCCGGCGCGGCTCCTGCGCCGGACGCCGCACCGACGCCGAAGCCGGCCGCGGCCGCGCCCGCCGGGGGCGGAACGTCCGCGAGCGCGAACAAGCCAACCAACCCGGCGGCGGCGGCCCCGGCAGCACCAGCAGTCTCACCAGCGCCCGCGCCTGCGCCGAAGCCCTCCGCGCCGGCGCCCACGGTCGCGGCGCCGGCCGGTGCGCCCAAGGATGGGCTGGTTGGTGCCGGGCTCGAGCTGCTCGGCGCGCCGTATGTCTGGGGCGGGTCGAGTCCGGGCGGGTTCGACTGCTCAGGGTTCGTGTGGTACGCGGTCCGTCAAGCGGGCAAGCCGATCAGTCGCGGCCTGCTGGGCGAATACAACAGCGGCGCGCACCCGACTCGCGACGAGCTCAAAGCGGGCGACCTCGTGTTTTTCCAGAACACGTACACGCCTGGCCTGAGCCACAACGGCATCTACATTGGCAACGGGCAGTTCGTGCACGCCGCCGACGAGCAGTCAGGAGTGACGACCTCGAGCCTGGCGAGCGGCTACTGGGCCAGCCGCTGGTTCGGCGCAACACGCCTGCCCTGATCCTGTCACGGGTGGGGCACGCGAGCATGCTCTAGACTTCGCGGCACCTCGCCGTGACTACGCCGATTGTTGTCTTCGATCTCGACAATACGCTGGTTCATTCGCGCATCGACTTCCTCGCGATCCGGTCCGCGATCATCACGCGGTTGCTCGAGGTGGGCGCGCTGGCCGAGGCGCCCGCGAATCCGCGGGTGCGGGCCATTCCTGAGTGGCTCGACGTGGCGGCCCAGTTCGACCCGCAGTTGGCCGCTGAGCTGTGGCGCGAGGTCGACCGGTTCGAGCGCGAGGGCATGGTCCACGGCACCGTGGAGGACGACGCGCGCGCGACGCTCGACGTGCTGCACGCGGCCGGGCTCAAGCTGGCCGTGCTGACCAACAACTCGCTCGGCTCGGCCGAGGCGGCGCTCGATCGGTTCGCGCTGCGGGCGCCGTTCGACCTGGTCCTGGCGCGCGACCTGGTGCCCGCGCTCAAGCCGAGCGGTCTCGGCGTCGCCCAGGCGCACGCCGCGCTGGGCGGCGGGCCGACGTTTGTCGTGGGCGACTCGTACATCGACGGCCTGGCCGCGCAGCGCGCGTCGATCGGCGCGCGATTCGTGGCCTTTCGGCCCAATGTGCCCGATCTCGAGTCACGTGGGGTCGAGATCTGGGCGCAGACGCAGGCACTCGCCGAGATTCCGCCGCTGGTGCTCGATGGCGCTGGCGCATGAGCGGCATGGTCAGTGTGGCGCGTTCGTATTCTTGGATTGCGCCGTGCGATTGTTAGAATCGCCCCGACATGACCGAGCCCTCCGAAGAGTTCACGATCGGTAGCGACGGCTGGGCTCTGTGCCCGCCGCGGCTCGAGTCGATCCACTGCCGCGAGTGCGGTCGCGATGCGACCGCCCAACGCCACAGCCCGATGGCGCTCACCAGTTGCTGCTACGAGCACGTGCCCTCAGCGCCCGGCGAGCTTGCCTGCCCGGCCACCTGCTTCAGCCTGAACTGACGCGCGGCGTCGCGCTCCCCCTATTCAGTTGTCAGAGCTAGGGCTAGGGGTAGCGGTAGGCGGTGCTCAGAATGGGAGTTCCTCCAGGTCCGAGCTTGCCGCCGCGCGGGTGACGGCTTTTCGGCCGTTGCCGTTGACCGCTGCCGCGCCGACCGGCTCGGCGGCATCGGCGGCATCGGCCACGTCCGTTTCCGTGCCTGGCACTGGCTCCGCGTCGCGCGGGCGTAGGGACAATGACTCGAAGTCGTCGGCCCAGACGTCGAAGCTGGTGCGCGCTTCGCCGTCTTTGGAGGTGTAATGGCCGATTTGTAGCCGCCCCACCACCAGCACACGGTTCCCTTTCTGGAGCCGCTGTGCAAAGTCGGCGCGCGGTCCACTGATAGACACGCGGAACCACTCTGTATTTTCCTGCCGCTCACCGTCAGGTCCACGGCGAATCTGGTTAACCGCAACGCGTAGTTGCACGACCGAGCTGCCTTTGGCTGTGAACCGCACGTCAGGATCGGCGCCCAGATTGCCCAGCAACGTCACTCGCAACATTCCGCTGGTCTCCTCTCACACACTCTTCTGCTGGACGGTGGTGCCGCGGGCCGACTCCACACACCATGAGTAGAACACATGTTCGGTCAGATTGCAACAATTATCGGGCGTAGGGGAACATGCGCTAGAAAGCGATGGGCAGCGACGCCTCGATCGATCTGGCGAGTGAACCCACGGGCACCGCTGCGCGGCTGTCGCCGCTGCGCCGCGTGGTGCGCGCCGTGCTTGGCGCGTACATGCGGCTGTACCACCGCCTCGAACTGCGCGGCCGCGAGCATCTGCCGCGCCGTGGACCGGCCATCGTGCTGGTCAATCACGCCAGCTTGCTCGACGTCCCCGCGCTGATGGTGCTCGACCCTTACCCGGACACGATCTTTATTGCCAAGGCTTCGCTGTTCAACGTGCCAGTGGTCGGTTGGCTGCTCGGCCAGTGGGATGCCATCGCCGTCGAACGGCACGGGCGTGACTCGAGCGGCGTGCGGACGGTGCTCAAGGCGCTGCAATCGGGTCGTGTGCTCGCGGTCGCGGCCGAGGGGCGGCGCACGCGCTCGGGTCGCCTCGAGCCGATCAACCTGGTGCTGGCCAAGATCGCCGCCTCGGCCAATGTGCCGCTCGTGGCGGTGGGCATCAGCGGCTCGTTCGAGGCGCTGCCGCCCGGCGCGATCCTGCCTCGCCCGCGCAAGCTGCTGGTGCGCGTCGGCGAGCAGTTTCGGATCCCGCGCGGGACCGATGCGGCCGAGGCGGCGCGGCGCATTCGGGCGGAGATCGCGGCCTTGCTGCCGCCGCATCAGCAGCCGCTCGCGGGCGGCGATGCGCCGAGCGACGACGACGATCCGGACGACTAGCGGGTCTCAAGATCGTCTCGGTCGGCCAACGTGCTGGCGCTGACGCTAGACCTGATCCGGTCAAGCCTGGCATAGTGCGGCCAGGCAATGGTTGAACCGCCTCGTCGCGGCTGGCATGCGCTTGCATCCGCAGCCAGCTTGCTCTCACATCCTCTGGCGCGAGCGGTTCTTGGTTGCAGTCTGGGCGCGGCGTTGGCCGTGTGGCTCTTCCTGAGCTTCAGCTACCGACCGCCTGATCAGGCTGTGCCGCCGCAAGCGGCGATCTTGCCCGCGGCCACGCCGGCCACCGTGGTCGACGAGCCAGCCGAAATCGCACCACCCGCCCCTCAGGTAGAGGAGACCCAGCCACAGCCGTCGCCCTTTGCGGGCATCGCCGAGCCACCGCCGGAGCCGCCGCGGCGCTCGGGATTGGTGACCCACACCGTCGCGCCCGACGAGGTGCTCTGGGAAATCGCCGAGCAGTATCACCTGCGACCCGAAACCGTGCTGTGGGCGAACGACCTCGACGATCCCGATCTGCTGCTCGTCGGCCAGCAACTGGTCATCCCGCCGCAGGACGGCGTGCTGTATACGATTCGCTCGGGCGATCGACTGATCGATATCGCCGAGCGCTACGGCGTCGAGCTCGACACGATCATCGCTAGCAATCAGCTGGCCGACGCCAACCTGGTCCTGGCGGGCAGCGACGTGTTTCTGCCCGGTGCGCGGCCAGTGGCAGCCAGCGGCGAGGCCGCGCCGGTCGCCGAGCCGCCGCCCGATGACGATCAGGCCGCGGCTCTCGCGGCCCCGCCCATTCCATTGCCCGCGAACATCGACGCGCTGCTCACAGCCGGGTGGGTGCGCGCTGCGCGCGCGACTGACCTGTTCAAAACTTCGGACCGCGCCAGCAGTGTGCTGCATGAGGTGCCGAGTGGAGCGCGGCTGGAACGGCTCGAAGGTGTGCGCGGCGGACGGATCCTTGTGCGCGATCCGGGCGACGGCCGCTCGCGCCAGGCGATGACCGGCTGGATCACTGCGCTCGATCTCGACGTCGGTCGGGCGCCTTCATCGCGCGAGCTGCCGTTGGCCTACCCGGCGGACACGGCAATGGACATTTCGCATGTGTTCGCCCCGTATCGGACGCAACTGGACGGCAGTGCTTACGCGGAGGCGAACTGCGGCCCGACGGCAGTAGGTATGGCCCTGGACGCCTTCGGCATCTCGGTACCATCGCGTCAGCTGCGCGCGGAAGCGCTCAATGCGCAGCGCATGTATGGCAACGGCGTGGGCACGCTGATCACCGCACTGGCGGCGGTCGTGGAGAACCACGGGCTGGACGCACAGGATCTGTACGCGGGCGGGGCCATCCGGAGGTGGTCACTTGACGAGATTCGGGCGCATGTCCAGGCGGGCCACCCGGTGATCGTGCAGGTGCGCTACCGGTCGCTGCCCGGGCGGGGCGGGGTGTACTACTTCGGCGATCACTACATCCTGGTGACCGGCGTCGTCGGCGATGGCTTTCTGTACAACGACCCGATCGACATCGACGGTCTCGGCTGGGATCGCGTGATGAGCGCCGATCGCTTACGCACCGCGATGGATGCGAGCGATCGGCGCTACGCGTTTTCGGCGTTTGCCGTTAGCCGCTAGCGACTACAGCTGATAGGCCACCTCGCCGTGCTGGGTGGTATCCAGGCCGAGGACTTCTTCGTCCTCGGGCACGCGCACGCCGATCACGGCGTCGATCGCCTTGAGAATGACGAAGGTCATCGTGCCTGAGTAGACCCACGCCACGACTACGGCGATGACCTGGGTCAGGACCTGCTGCGGATTGCCGTTGATCAGGCCGTTGGCGCCCGCGGCGTTGACCGCGACGCTGGCGAAGATACCTGTGGCGATGGCGCCCCAGGTGCCGCCGACGCCGTGGACAGCGAAGACATCAAGCGCATCGTCGACGCCGAACCGCTCCTTGATCACCGTGACGGCGAAGAAGCACAGGACGCCCGCGCCGAGACCGATGATGATCGACGCCGACACGCTCACGTAACCCGATGCAGGTGTGATCGCGACCAGGCCAGCGACCGCGCCAGCCGCCGCGCCCAGCACGCTCGGGCGGCGATGGACGATCCAACTGACGGTCATCCAGGTCAGCGCCGCCATCGCGGCCGCGGTGTTAGTGACCACGAACGCGCTCGCGGCGAGCCCGCCAGCGGTGAGCGCCGAGCCCGCGTTGAAGCCGAACCAGCCAAACCACAGCATGCCCGCGCCGAGTACGACCATGGTCAGGTCATGCGGGTCGAACGTCTGCACGCCGTGACCCTTGCGCTTGCCAAGCACGACCGCGGCGACGAGGGCCGAGATGCCGCTCGTGATGTGAACGACCGTGCCACCCGCGAAGTCGAGCGTGCCAAGCACGCGCAGCCAGCCGCCCGTGCCCCAGACCCAGTGCGCGACCGGGTCGTAGACGAACGTGGCCCACAGCAGGCTGAAGAGCACGAACGCCTTGAAGCGCTTGCGTTCGGCGAATGCGCCGGTGATGAGCGCGGGCGTGATGACCGCGAACATCATCTGGAACGCCATGTACGCCAGATGCGGTACTGTCGCGGCGTAATCGGCGTTGGGTTCCTGGCCGACACCATTGAGGCCAACCCAGCTCAGTCCGCCGATGATGCCCAAGCCCGTATCAGGGCTGAACGTGAGCGAGTAGCCCCACAGCACCCACTGGACGCTGATGAGCGCCAGGATGAACCACGAGTGCATCAGCGTGGACAGGACGTTCTTCCTGCGGACGAGTCCGCCGTAGAAGAAGCCCAGGGCGGGCGTCATCAGCATGACCAGCGCCGCGGAGGCGAGCAGCCAGGCCGTATCGCCGGCGTTGATCTCGGGGGCCGAGGGCATAGGGGCAGAGTCTCCTTCCTGGAATTCGACGCGGACATCAAAACGGGCCGCCTCGCATGCAACAGCGAGGTGGCCCGCAACAGCGCGGACTCGGACGCAGTCCGATCGCGGAGGCGCCGACGCGTCAGTGTCGGCGCGGGTAGTGTCTTAGCTGGAGCTCGATTACGAAGCGGTCTGTGGGCTCGTGAGTGGCTGGACGGCCGGGGCGGTCGACGTGTCGGTCGCCGGCAGAACGATCCAGGCCAGCACGAGAGCGAAGAAGCTCGCGATCGAGATGAGCGTCAGAGCCAGTTCCATGATGTACCAGGCTACGGCTGGTCGGGCGCGGCGTTCTCCGGCAGGCGGCACAGAGTTTTGCGGCCTGGCATTGTGCAAGCTGCACAATCGCCCGCCCCGCTAGGCGCCTGGAGCGGGCGTCTGAGCGTGGGCGTCTTTGAGTTGCTGGACTGTCCACAGCTTGCCGCACGCGGGGCATTCGATGTGGCCGACGCCGCTCGCGCGGAACTTCTGCTCGTTGCCACAGTTCGGGCAGCGCCAGAAGCTGGGACCGGGTGGTAGGTCGGCGTACGGCATGTTTACCGAGTAAGTGACGCAGTTTGGACCGCGACTGCCTGCGCGGCATGGGTGGTCGGCTCGGTCGTGGCGGACCGGTCGGCCGCGGACAGGCGCGCGACCTCGCAATTCAGAATGCGTCGGGCGATCGCCAGCGCGGCAGCATAGGTCGAGTCCATGCCGAAGTAACTCAGGTTGCGCTCGCCGAGTGTCTGGCCCTTGGTGTACGGCGTATCTGAGGCGTAGTGCACAAAGCCCAGATCGATCGGCGCGCCGACCAGGTTGACGGTCTCCCCACGCGGGGCGCGCTCGGGCAGCACGAGCTCGCTGAAGGCCTCGAGGTATGGCCCAGCCTCCATCTCGACGAGGTTGTTGCCCGCCCGGTGCAGTGCATCGAGGTAGCCCCAGTTCTGGAGAAACGTGCCGCGGGCACTGGCCGCGCGCTGGTTGTCGAGCGCCGTGCCATAGACGAGGTAGCGCTCGACGTCTTCGGCGTTGAAGCAGTTGTGCAGCAAGTACGTTGTGGCGGTTCGATCGTCCGCGACGATGTTGCACAGCAAGATGTCGCCGACGCGCCCGGTGAGCGTGGCGCCCTTGCCCATCACGTACAGGCCGAGCAGCGCGCCGACGTTGCGCGCGAGGGCGCGCTGGAGAAAGTAGCCGGCCTGGCCGAGCGGGTAATCAATATTAAGGATGAGTGCGTCGCTGTCGGCGAGGCGCTCGAGCGCGGGCAGATCGGCCAGGCGGCGGTCGATACGGCCGGGCTTGAGCTTCTTGAGCTCGATCACCTGGGCGTCGACGTCCAGTCCCAACGGCAGGTGGATCGTGGTCATGCCCGCGGCAGCTTCTTCGGAGGCGAAGGCATCGGCAGCCGCTGCGTTGCGCGGATCGGACAGGTACTTCTTGGCTGCGTAAAACAGGAAGTTTTCGAGGCTCGACGGCACGCGCTCGGACGTGATCGCCTCGTACTCGGCACGCAGCAGCTCGCTGTCGGAGGCCTGGATGTAGTCGATGATGTCACCCTGGCGGGCGAGCGCCGAGCCCGACAGCAAATTGACCAGGCTGTGCATGTTGCTCGAGACGAAATAGATCGGGCGCGTGCTCAGGTCGGGCGGTGAGTGCTGGGCGACGTATTCGAACCAACGTTCGACCGCGCGCTCGTAGTCGTTCCACGCGCCGCCGAGCATGCGCACGGCCATGCGCTTGCGCCGTTCGGCGACCTTGGCGAGAAACTCCCAGGTGCCGCCCTGCCAGACGATCGACAGTCGTTCGAGCTCCGCCGCGGATAACGCGAGGCCGTACGCGAGTCGGTCGAGGTCGCCAGGTTCGGGTGCCCGCTCCGCCGCCTGCTCGACCAGTCGTCGCAGACCGTGATCGCGACTGAGCAGTTCGTGCACCTTGTTCCACTCGATCTCGTATGCGACTAGCGCCGGAATGAGATCGTCTAGATCGCTGGGACTGTTGACCAGGACCGCTAGCTGCTCGTCGCCGTCGTACCAGTGGCGACGTCGGCGGGCCGCGGCGACTTGCGGCTGCCAGGTGCGCGAGACGTCGACGAAGCCGCGGTCGGCCATTGCCTCGACTGATGCGCTGAGCAAGACCAGCCGCACATCGGGCATGCATGGCGGCAGACGCAGCCCGACGTAGGTGAGCGCGGCGGCGTCGGGCATCTGATCGCGCACTTTGACGTGCAAGCTGGGCGCCATCGAGGCGTACGGTTCGACCAGGCCGGCGAGACGGACCTCGCCCGTGCTCCTGAGCAGTGTCTGGTAGGAGCGGACGAAGCTGTCCACAGCTTCGCGGCCAGGCTGACCGCCGAACGGACCGACCGGCTGCGGGATGCCGTCGTAGAGCGACTGAGCCACTGCCTGAAGCGTAGCGCTCCGCGCTCGTGAAAGGCAGGGTGGGTAGCTGGCTACGGACGGCAAGTGCGACTGTAGCGGTTCGACTGTCCTCGCGCTGCGCGCGCCGTCCGGCGGGATGGCAGGCGGGCGGGTGGCGGTGACCTTTTGGATGGGTGGGTGAACGTCCGCGGCGGGGCGGTTCGACTGGGGCTGGATGGTAGGGTCAGGTCCGTATGGACCATCCGATCCGCCTCGGCATCAAGTACTCGGGCCAGGACAGCACCGTCGAGACCATCCGCGCTGTTTGGGCTGCTGTGGACACCGGCGGCTTCGATCACCTGTGGGGGTTCGACCATCTGGCGAGTGTGGGCCCGATCGGCCCCGACAAGGCCGTGTTCGACGGCTGGACCCTGCTTGGCGCCATGGCGCTGGCCACCACACGCGTGCGCATTGGGCTGCACGTGACGGGCAACACCTATCGCAACCCGGCCTTGCTGGCCAAGATCGCCACGAGTGTCGATCATCTGTCTGGCGGACGACTGGAGTTTGGGATCGGCGCGGCCTGGAACGTACTCGAGCACAACATGTACGGCATTGAGGGACTCGATCATCGCGTCGGCCGACTGAGTGAGGGGCTGCGGATCATCGCTGGCTTGTGGACCGAGGAGCGGTTGACGTTTGACGGTCGGTACTACCGCGTGGATGATGCGATCCACAATCCGAAGCCGGTGCAGAAGCCGTATCCGCCGATCTGGATCGGAGCGGGCGGCGAGCTGATGCTGAAGCTGGTGGCGCGCTACGCCGACGTGTGGGACATCGCCGGTGACGCGAGCGGCGATGTCGAAAAGGCTGCCGCGGCGTCGCGCGAATTGGACGGTTTGTGCCAGGCGATTGGTCGCGACCCGGGCAGGGTGCGGCGCTCTACGGGCGTGTTATGGGATGGCTCGGAGCCGGCCAAACTGGTCGACGAGTTGGGTCGTTTCGCAGACGTCGGGTTCAGCGAGTTCCTGATCAGCCCGCGCGGCGAGCCGATCCGGGTGATCGAAGCCGCCGCCCGCGATGTTGTCCCACAGATGAAGAAGATCAAGGTCTAGTCGAGCGGCAGCGCGAGGTGCTGGGGTGGCTCGCCTCGAGTGACGCGCTCGATGTTGGCGAAGCACGTGGCGACGACACGCGGCCAGACTTCTTGGGCCGAGCCGGCGTTGTGTGGGGTGAAGATCACGTTGTCGAGTTTCAGTAGCGGCGAGTCCGGTGCTGGCGGCTCGGGGTCGAGCACGTCGAGTCCCGCGCCGGCGATCTTGCCTTGCTCCAGGGCCTGCGTGAGAGCGGACTGATCGACGATCGGGCCGCGGCTGGTGTTGATCAACAGCGCCGTTGGTTTCATCAGCGCCAGCTCGCGGGCGCCGATCAGGCCGCGGGTTTGGGATGTCAGCGAGACGTGCAGGCTGACCACGTCGCTGGTGCGGAGTAGATCGTCCAGCGGCAGGGCATCCGGCTGATGTCGGCCGTGCTGCACGACCTCAGCATCGAAGGCGCGCAGGCGTTCAGCGACTGCGCGCCCGATGTGGCCCATGCCGATCAGGCCGACGCGCTTGCCGCGCAGCTCGTGCATGTCCGGCTCGCCTGCTCGCCACACGCCTTTTCTCACGTTGGCGTCCAACATGAACAGATGGCGGTAGAGGGCCAGGATGAGCAGGATGGTGTGCTCGGCGACGACGGTGGCGTTGCTGCCGCCGAAATGCGCGACCGGGATGCCGTACTGCTTGGCCAGGCCGAGATCGACATGTTCGTAGCCCGCGCTCATGAGTTGGATGAGGCGCAGATTGCGGCCCGCGCGGAAGTCGTCTTCGGTGAGCTTTACCGTCGTGGTGACCCACGAGCCCATCAGGAAATCGGCGCCGCTGAGCTTCGCGTGACGCTCCTTGGCTGAGGCGTCGCGGGCCATGGGCACCAGGTCGAACCCCGCGGGCACGTGGTCGAAGACGAGCCGGTCAACCTCGGGCCAGGGCTGGAGGCGATACAGAATGACGGGCACTCAGCCGCGCCAGGCCGCGATCTCGATCTCGTTGCCGTCGGGATCGTCGAGGTAAAACGCCTCGACGGGCATGAACGGGTGCTGCCCGGTGCGCAGCTCGAATCCGAGCTTCGCGAGCCGCTCGCGCTCCGCGTCGAATTGCTCCGCTGGGACCTCGAGGCCGATGTGGTGCAGCACTTTTGCGCCCAAGGGCGGGTTGCCGGCGGGGCGCGGGACCAGGACGATTTGCTGTGGCAAGCCAGCGGGGGCTGGTCCGATGCGCAGGAATTTTGCTGGAACCTGCGCCGGCGAGAAGAGTTCCAGGCCGAGTGTGTCGCGATAGAACGCGACCGATTTGTGGATATCGTCGACGACGAGGACTACTTCGACCAGGCCACGGATGGCGGACACCTAGAGCAGGATAAGTCCACGCCGCGCGGCAATGGTGACGGCTTCGGTGCGGCTGGAGGCGCCCAGCTTGCCGCATAGCGACGCCACATGGAATTTGGCGGTGTTCTCGCTGATGCCGAGCTGGCGGGCGATGCCTTTGTTGGGCAGTCCCTGCGCAACCAGGTTCAGCACCTGGAGCTCGCGCGGGGTGAGCGGCTCCGTTTGGACGGGCGCGCTTGAAGAAAGCACCGCCGCCGGCCTCAACGATGTGACCGCCAGCGGCAAGTCGAGCAGCACGAGGCCCGCTTCGGCTGAGCGCACGGCCAGATCGAGTTGTTCGGCGTCGGCATCGCGCGGCAGGCAGGCCCAGCCGCGCAGGCCCGCCCGGGCGAGCTGGACCGGCAGCGTTGGATCGTCCGACAGAATGACCGCTGCCCTTGGCAGGTCGGTGTAGCGCTGGGCGGTGAGTGCGTCGAGGGCGGGCACACCGGGCGCATCGAGCAGCCACACGGCCGCGTCGTCGGGATCATCCTCCGACAAGACCGTGTGGCTGTGCTGGCTGAGCATGTTGGCCAGGCCGAGGCGGACGCTCGGCAGGCTGGCGTGAATGACTACGCGCGACACCGGTGCCTAGTCGCGGGTGCCGACCGTCACTGTCAGGTCTTTGAGCTCGCCGCCGCGGACGACGCTGGCGGTGACCTGTGAGCCGACCCGATTGGGCGACAGTAGACCCTGGAGATCGTCCGCGTTGGTGACTCCGCTGCCGTCGAGGCGCACCATGATGTCACCCTGCAGGAAGCCCGCGGCCGCGGCCGGGCCGCCCTCGGCGACCTGGACGACGAGCAGACCGCGCTCCTGGCCACCGGCCAGGTCGCGCGCCGCGGGCGAGAGCGCGATGGGCTGACTGCCAACGCCGAGGTAGCCGCGCGGCACCTTGCCGTGCTTGCCTATCGTGTCGGCTAGTTGCGACGTCAGCGACCACGGGATGGCGATGCTCGGTCCACCGAAGCCGAGCCCGCTGGTGACCATGCCCAGCACGTTACCGCTCGGGTCTACGAGCGGGCCGCCTGAGAAGCCCGGATACAGAACGGCGTCGACTTGAATAAATCGCTCGAGCATGCCGCCTCGTCTCGTGCGGGCGGGGCCGGACAGGCCGGTTATCAGGCCGAGCGACGCTTGCGGGTCCGTGCCTGGGCGCGCTACGACCAGGCCTAGTGAGCCGACGCGCGGCTCCGACTCGGCTGCCTTGGCCGCGGTCAGTGTCGAGCCGGTCGCGCGCAGGATGGCTACGTCCGTGGCCGGGTCGCGGCCGACGACGCGGCCGGCCACTTCGGTGCCATCGGGCAGGCCGAGCTTGATCTGGTCCTCGCGTTGTGGGTCGACGACGTGGTCGGCGGTCAGGATGAGGTCGGGGGCGATGACGATGCCTGAGGCGGGTGGGCCGCGCCGCGCCTGGACGCGCACGGTCCAGGCGGCGGCGGTCTGGACCGCGTCGGCCAGTTGTGTGGAGAAATCGCTGGTGCTCATGACGTCGACTCTACGGAGTCCGTCACGCCGTGCCATCCTACGGCTGGGTAGCCAGGGTTGCCCTACGTTCAGGTAGGTGTACGCCGCCGTCACTGCACGCGCCGCGCGCCGGCACGTTCCCCTTCGGCGTAAGAAGAGGTGTGCAACGTAGCGCCCGGCGCGTTTCGCTTCGCGGGAAGGAGAGGGCCGTGGCTAGCGGGTCAGAACGGGTTCGACCGTCGGCGCGGGGGGCGCTAGCGGCGCGCCGACTGCCTCGGGCACCGGGCGCCCGATGGCGCGGTACTTGAAGCCGCGCTCGACCATGTCCGTCGGGTCGTACAGGTTGCGGCCGTCCACGACCAGCGGATAGCGCATGCTGTGCGCAACCCGCGGCAGGTCCAGGCGGCGGAACTCGCTCCACGGGGTGAGCAGCAGCAGGGCATCGGCGCCCTCAGCGACCGAATAGGCGTCGCTGCACAGCTCGACCCCCGGCAGCATCTCGCGGGCGGCCTCGTTCGCGGCCGGATCGTACGCCTTGACCCTGGCGCCCTCAGATTGCAGCAGGTGGATGATCTCAATTGCCGGCGCCTCGCGCAGGTCGTCGGTATTTGGCTTGAACGCCAGACCCAGCACGCCGATCGTGCGCTCCTCGAGGTTGCCGAGCTCCGCGCGCACCTTCTGCAGCACCAGGCGACGCATGTCGCGATTGATCTCCATCACTGCGCGGAGCAGCTGTGGGTGCGCACCGGCCATGCTGGCCATATGCGCCAGGGCCTTGACGTCCTTGGGGAAACACGAGCCGCCGTAACCCACACCCGCCTCGAGGAACTCGGGGCTGATGCGTCGATCGAGGCCCATGCCGCGCGCGACTTCCTTGACGTCGGCGCCCAGGCGCTCGCAGATCGACGCGATCTCGTTGATGAAGCTGATCTTGGTGGCCAGGAATGCGTTCGACGCGTACTTGATCATCTCGGCTGAGGGAATGTCGGTGCGGATGATGGGCGGCTCGGGCTGCAGGTCGCGGTAGAGACTGGCGACGCGCTCAATGGCCTCGGGGTCTGTACCGCCGAGGACAACACGGTCCGGGTGGCGGAAATCGTCGACCGCCGAGCCTTCGCGCAGGAACTCGGGGTTGCTGACGACCTGGAAGGTGGCGCCCGAGCCGTTGCTCGCGCGACCCAGCGCTTGCAGCATCCACTCGCCGGTGCCAATGGGCATGGTGCTCTTGTTGACGACGATCAGGCTACGCTTGGCGGGCGTGTACTGGCCCAGGCTGTGCGCGGCGGACTTGACCTGGCTCGTGTCAGCCTCACCCTCGACGCCAGATGGCGTGCCGACGCACACGAAGGCGAATTCGGCCTTTTTCAAACCCTCGTTGTAGTCGAGGGTGAACCTCAATCGTCCTGCCTTGAGGTTCTGGACGACGATTTCTTCCAGCCCCGGTTCGTAAATCGGCAACTGGCCGCGCCCGAGCCGCTCTACCTTTCCAGGGTCGATGTCGACGCCGACAACCTGGTTGCCGAGCTCAGCGAAACAGGCGGCGGTTACCAGCCCGACGTAATTCGTACCGATGACTGCGATGTTGGCCACGTTTGCGAGTTTAACGTTTGGTTGACGACAACCCCCGGCGGGGTGCCGGTTGAGTCCTGGTTGAGATGGCCTCGGTACAAGCGGCCCGCTAAGGGGCGGGCGCCACCGGCCGATACCTGATCGCCGCGCCGCGGCTACGCGGCCTGCAGCGCTGTCTGCATCCGCTTGACGCCTTCCTCGAGCTGGTCCATCGCCAGCGCATAGGACAGGCGCACGAAACCGGGCGTGCCGAACGCTTCGCCGGGCACGACCGTTACCAGCGCTTCGTCGAGCAAGTACTCGCATAGCTCGGCCGCGGTATGTACGACACGACCATTCGGACCCAGGCGCAGTCCGAACAGCCCGCGAACATCCGGGAAGACGTAGAACGCGCCCTCGGGATTGCCGCACACCACGCCATCAATAGCGGATAGCCCGGCGACGATGGCGTCGCGGCGCTGGCGGAACACGCCCACCATCGCATCGACTTCGCGTTCGACATCCTTATGTTCGTCCAGCGCGAACAGCGCGGCGCGCTGGGTGATGCTTGACGGATGGCTGCTCAAGTGGCTCTGCAGTGCCGTCGCCGCTGCGACCACGGGCTGCGGCCCGGCCAGCCAGCCCAGGCGCCAACCGGTCATCGCGTACGCCTTGGAGACGCCGTCGACAATCAAGGTGCGGTCCGCCAGATGCGGCGCGGCGCGCAACCAGCGGCCGACCGGCACATAGCTGATGCGCGCGTAGATCTCGTCGACGACGACCGCCATCTCGGTGTCGGCCACGACCTCGGCCAATGCAGCCAGCTCACGGTCGCTGTAGACGGCACCGGTCGGGTTGCACGGCGTGCACAGCATGAGCACCTTGCTGCGCGGGCTGAGATGCCGCCGCAGGACCTCGGGCGTCATTTTCCAATGCGGAGGCTGTGTGTCGATGGGCACGACCTCAGCGCCCGCCAGGCGGGCCTGCTCGGCGTAGGTCACCCAGTAAGGCGCGGGCAGCAGCACCTCGTCGCCAACGTCGCACACCGCCTGCAGCGCGATATACAGCGCTTCTTTGGCGCCGGTCGTGGCTATGACCTGGCTGCTGGTGAACGGCACGCCGCTCAGCTCGGCAGTGCGTTCGGCGATCGCCTCGCGCAGCGCTGGTTCGCCGCCCACCGTCGTGTAGTGGGTGGCGTTTTCGCCCATGGCGCGCGTCGCGGCCTGTTTGATCGGGTCAGGAGTTGGAAAGTCTGGTTCGCCGACACCAAAAGAGATGACCGGTTGGCCTTGCGCTTTGAGCGCCTTGGTGCGGGCGTCGAGCGCCATCGTCGCCGACGCGGCGATGCCCAGTGCGCGCTTGCTCGGGCTGAACCCGCGCGCGGCGGGCGAGCCCATCAGCGGACGTCGAGCACGACGAGCTTTTCGGGCCCGCTTGGCGTGTCAGCCGTTACTTCTTCGTTCTTCTTCCGGCCGAGGAGGACGCGACCGATCGGCGACTCTTCCGAGATGCGCCCACGCCGTGGATCGGCTTCGGCCGGCGAGACCAGCAGGTACGAGGCCTCCTCGCCGTCCTCATGTCGAATCTTGACTTTGGCGCCGAGGCGAACCACGCCGTCGCGCGAGGCGTTATCTTCGATGGGCTCGGCTGCAGCCAACAGCGCACGCAGCTCACCGACGCGGCCCTCGAGCAGCGCCAGGGCATCCATCGCGTCGCGCAGGTCGAGGTTTTCGGCGGGATCGTTGCCACCTGCGCGGGCATCGCCGAGTCGAGCGGAGACGGTCGGCAACTCGGCTTCGAGTCGCGCAAGCTCCTGCTCGAGCTCCCGGCGGCCCTCAGCAGTCAAACGTACCGTCAGTCTTGCCACGGGGCTAGGATGCTACTCCCTCAGGGCCAGATGTGCCAGTTCGGATGACATGCATCGGCACGGAACGTGCCAAACGCGAGCCGTGCCCGACACCGCTGAAAGTCTTGGGGCCCGCGAACTGAGCCGTCAGGCGCGCGCAGAGGGTCCCCTGGTTACTGTGCGCGGCGCGAGCCGGCAGTACGGCGATCTCGTCGCCGTCGACGATGTGACACTGGACGTTGCGCGCGGCACGATCCTGGGCGTCATCGGGCCGAGCGGCTCGGGTAAGACGACACTCGTGCGCATGCTGACGGGCACGCTCACCCCGACCAAAGGTGAGCTGCGTGTGCTCGGACAGGAACCGCGCAAGTTCACGCGACACGTGCGCGAGCGGATCGGCTACATGCCCCAGCATTTCGTTCTGTCTGAGGAGCTGACCGCGAGCGAGAACGTGTCGTTCGTGGCGTCGCTGTTCGGACTGTTGTGGCCGCGCCGCGGACGGCGCGTGCGCGAAGTGCTGCAGCTGGTCGATCTGTGGGAGGCACGCGGGCGGCGTGCACGGCAATTGTCCGGCGGCATGCAGCGCCGGCTCGAGCTCGCCTGCGCGCTGGTCCACGATCCGACCGTGCTCTTCGTGGACGAGCCGACGGCCGGCCTCGACCCGATGCTGCGTCAGACGATCTGGACTGAGTTTCGTCGCTTGCGCGATGCCGGCCGAACGCTCGTGGTCACGACGCAGTACGTCGGCGAAGCTGAATATTGCGACCAGGTCGCCGTCCTGGCCAATGGCCAGCTCGTTGCGCTGGCAACTCCAGAAGATCTGCGCCGGAGTGCGATTGGCGGCGATGTCGTCCAGGTGGCGACGGCACAGCCATTCGACGGGGATCTGCTGCGCCAGGTCGCCGGCGTGCGCAACATAGACCAGACGACTCCGCGCCATTTGCTGGTCGTGACTGATGACGCCGGCGAGACTATCCCACGGTTGGTGCAGGAGGTAAGCAAAGCCGGCGGCGAAGTTGTCTCGAGCAGCGAGTACCGACCTTCCTTCGACGAAGTGTTCGCCAAACTGGTCGCTAACGGTGGCGATGCAGCGACCAGCGCCGGGGGCGCGGGAGGGAGTGAGCGACATGTTCCTCGGGCTGCTTAAGAGCTGGACGCGCACCACCGCGTTCATCGGCAAAGAGGTGTTGGAAGTCGTGCGCCGTCCGGGTGCGCTGTTGAGTCTGATTTTCGGACCATTCCTGATCATGGGCGCCTTCGGACTGGGTTACAGCGGCCAGTACAAACCGCTCAATACGGTCCTGGTCGTGCCGGCCAGCGCGGGACTGCCGCGCGAAGTGAGCTTTTATCAGCAGTACGTCGGTCAGTCGGTGAACATCATCGACGTCACCGAAGACGTCAATGCGGCGCGTGAGAGACTGCGTCTTCAGCAGGTCGATCTGCTGGTCATCGCGCCGACCGACGTCGAGGCGCAGTTTCGAAACGGACAGCAATCCGCGATCCAGATCGAATACAACGAGCTCGATCCGGTGCGCGACAACTACGCGCGATTTATCGCCTACCGTCAGGTCCAGGAGCTGAATCGCGCGATCATCGAAAACACCGTGGCTCAAGGCCAGCAATACCTGGTCCAGACAACCGGTGCACAGCCACCCGTGCAGCTTTCGCCACAACTTATCGCCGCTCCGACGCGCGCCGAGTTGCGCAACCTCGCGCCGGTCGAACCGAACGTCGTGGCCTATTTTGCGCCGGCCGTGCTCGCGCTCGTGCTGCAGCACATGGGCGTGACGCTGACAGCGCTGTCGATGGTCCGCGAGCGTCTCAGCGGCGCCATGGACCTCTTTCGTGTTGCGCCGTTGCGCTCGCTCGAAATCCTCGTTGGCAAATACCTGGCATACGCCTTCTTCAACTTGTCGATTGCGTCAGCAACGTGCTTTCTGCTGGTCGGTGTGTTGAAGGTGCCGTTGCTCAGTCCGCCGGGCCAGGTCGCGACCGTCGTCGCGCTGCTCAGCTTTGCTTCGCTTGGCCTTGGTCTGCTGATCTCGACGATCGTCGACTCCGAACGACAGGCCGTCCAATTGTCGATGCTGGTGCTGCTCGCTTCAGTGTTCTTCAGCGGCTTCGTCCTGCCACTGGATCAGTTCATCGAGCCGTTACGCATCTTCGCGTACTCGCTGCCGGTGACGCATGGCATTCAGCTGTTGCAGGACTTCATGCTGCGCGGTCAAACCAATCACGACTGGGAGCTTGGTGCGCTGGCGGGTATTGGTTTCGTGCTGTTCCTGGTGACGTCGGTGACGCTGCGCCGCAACATGGCGCCTGCCTGACGATGCATGTGGCTGTGCTGCGGCGCGGCCGGCAGCTATCGACCGGTTGGCGCGGGTCGCCGGCACTGCTAGGGGCGCGCGTTCGGGCCGTACCGCGCGAGGCTCTCGTTGTAGACCGGACACAGCCCGCGCGAGCGGCCGCAGGCCCCGGTGTCGCACAGGCGGCACATCCAGCGTGTCGCGCCGGGCCCGCGCATCAGCGCCACTAGCAGGCGCGCAGTGATGCGCTCGAATGCCTCGCGATCGTGCTGGCTGAGGCTCCCGAGCGCATCGCGCAGCAGATCAACGCGCGCCGCCGAGATGTGCTCCGCTTTCGCGCGCCCGGCAGCGGTCAGCGCAATGGTGGTCGAACGACGGTCGCTCCCTTCGCCGCGTGCGACGAGGCCGGCGGCCTCGAGCTTATCGACGAGGCGGACCGTGCCCGACGAGGTCAGGCCGATCGCGCGCGCGACCACGTCGATCGTGGGGTGATCGAGCAAGTGATACAGCGCCGACAGCGCCGCCGCGGACGAGACCGCCTCGCCCGTTGCAGCGAACGCGTCGGCCATGCGGTCGGCGACGAACAAGGCCAACGCGCCAAAGACGTTGGCGTCATGGTCGAGATCGGCGCTGCCGCGCGCGGGCATGTCACTCGATAGCGTAGTTGAGCGTGATCTTGCCGTTCGGACCGCTCTTGGCCGTGAATCGGCCCTTGCCGCTCAGTCCCTTGAGTTGTTCGGTGCCGGAGCCGTCGACCACCGACCACGTGCCCTTGGCCTCGTCGCCGGCGAAAGTGGCGCGCGATTCGACCACGAAGCTGCCCGCCCTGCGGCCGATCTTGCCCGTGACGTGCTCCAGACCAACAATCGTGGCCGAGCCGTCAGCGCCGTAATACATTAGCGATTCGCTAGCGCCTTCGGCCTCCAGGTCGCCCGAGTACTTCTTGGTGACCGAGGCGCGGGTGAGCTTGGTAGCCCCCGCGAGCTCGGCGTACGGCTGCTCATCCCAGTTCGAGACTTCAAATGTGGCAGTCAGCTTCATATATCCCTCCACCGGGATATTAATGCATGACACATACACATATCAACGTTGCCGGCTAGCTGGGCAGTGGCAGCAGCGTGACATGGAAGCTCGCGCCGTTGTTGACCCTCGCTTTCGGCCCAGATGCGTCCACCCAGCGCGTCGACGATGCCGCGTGCGATGTACAGGAGGTTGCCGACGACCTGCGCCAGGCGATCGGCGTCGCCCACGACGAGCAGCGTCGGCGGGGAGTCGAGACTGATCGCGTGCCGTTCCGAGATCCGGCTGGGCCAGCAGTCCGACGTAGCCATCGATCGTGGTGAGCGGTGCGGCCAGATCGTGCACGACCATGGCGATGAAGTCCTGTGCCGGGGCTCACGCGTTATAGCCGTGCCTGTGCCAGACCATCCCGCCCCCAGAAAACGCGACCGGCGCATCCGGAATACTCGTGCTCCGGTCTATATATTTCTCAGGACCGCATCCGTCACGTCGTGGGTAGCAGCCTGACCGCCCAGGTCCGGGGTGAGCGTGCCCTGGGCGGTGGTGGTTTCGATGGCATTCATGATGCGCGCGGCTTCCTCCGTCAGCCCGAGGTGATCGAGCATCAGCGCCGCGCTCCAGATGGCGCCAATTGGATTGGCGATACCCTGGCCGGCGATATCCGGAGCGGAGCCGTGGACGGGCTCGAACATGCTCGGATAGCGCCGCTCCGGATCCAGATTCGCCGACGCCGCAATGCCCAATGAGCCCGCCAACGCACTGCCCAGATCCGAGAGAATATCGGCAAATAAATTGGACGCCACGACCACATCCAGGGTTTCCGGCTTGAGTACGAAGCGCGCCGCCATGGCGTCTACCAGCCACGATTCAGTTACGACCGACGGGTAATCAGCGGCGACCGCGGAGAAAACCTCGTCCCACAGCGTCATGCCATATTGCTGCGCATTGGACTTCGTGACGCTGGTTACTTTCCGGCGCCGGCCCACAGCCATGTCGAACGCGTAGCGCATGATGCGCTCGCAGCCCTCCTCCGTGAACAGACCGGCCTGAATGGCAACAGCGCTGCCTGGACCGCGCGCGGCGAGATTCCGCCCGCCGATGCCGGCGTACTCGCCCTCCGTGTTCTCGCGCACCACGACCCAGTCCATCCGCCCCGGAGTGGCGTCCCGGAGCGGGCTCGGAACACCAGGCAGTAAACGCACCGGGCGCACGTTGGCGTACTGATCGAAGCCCTGGCAGATCGCCAGCCGCAAGCCCCACAGGCTGACGTGGTCGGGCACGCCGGGCCAGCCCACGGCGCCGAAGTAGATGGCGTCCATAGAGCGCAGCTGGTCGAGGCCGTTGGCGGGCATCATTCGGCCGGTTTCGAGGTAGTACTGGCAGCCCCACGGGAAGTGGTGGTACTCGAACCGGCCAGGCGCCACGGCGTCCAGCACACGCAGCCCTTCGGGCACGACCTCCTGACCGATGCCGTCACCGGCAATGACTGCGATGCGCAACACCTGCTCAGTCATACGATGGCGCAGTTGAGGCTAGCTCAAATGCGGGCGATGGTGCTGGACGCGCCGCGCAGTCCGCTCCAACTGCGCGAGGTGCCCAGGCCAAAGCCCGCGAGCCAGCAAGTCTTGCTCGAGGTGGCCGCCTGCGGCGTGTGCCGCACCGACCTGCACATCGTCGACGGTGAGCTCGATCGGCCGAAGCTGCCGCTGATCCTGGGTCACGAGATCGTCGGCCGCGTCGTCGAGCGCGGCGCCGAGGCGCAGCGCTTCGCGGTCGGGCAGCGGGTGGGCGTGCCGTGGCTGGGCTGGACCGATGGCACGTGCCGCTACTGCCTGAGCGAGCGCGAGAACCTGTGCGATCGAGCGCGTTTTACCGGCTACACCGTGGACGGTGGCTACGCCGAGTATGTCGTCGCCGACGAGCGCTTCTGTCTCGGGCTGCCCGAGCGCTATTCAGACGTCGCCGCCGCACCGCTGCTGTGCGCGGGCCTGATCGGCTACCGCACCTATCGTCTCGCCGGCCCTGACGCGCAGCACCTCGGCATCTATGGGTTTGGCGCAGCCGCGCATCTCGTGTGCCAGGTGGCCGTCGCGGAAGGCCGGATGGTCTATGCGTTTACGCGGCCCGGCGATGTGAACGGGCAGGAGTTTGCACGCCGGCTCGGCGCGGTCTGGGCCGGTGGCTCGGACCAGCAGTCGCCACAGGCGCTCGATGCGGCGCTGATCTTCGCGCCCGTTGGCGGACTGATCGTAGCGGCGCTCGAAGCGACGGCGAAAGGCGGCACGGTCGTCAGTGGCGGCATTCACATGAGCGACATTCCGTCGTTTGCCTACCGGCTGCTGTGGGAGGAGCGTGTGGTGCGCTCGGTCGCCAATCTGACACGCGCTGACGGTCACGCCTTCATGGACGTGGCGAGGCGCGTTGCGCTGGAGGTGTCAGTCGATCGCTTCCCTCTTGCACAAGCGAATACGGCGCTGGAACGGCTGCGGCAGGGTGCGATCACCGGCGCGGCCGTGCTTAACATGAGTGGCGCATGACGCAAGACTTGTCGGGCAAGGTGGCGTTCGTCACGGGTGGGACCGGAGGTTTGGGGCGCGCGATTGCGACGGTCCTCAACGCACGAGGGGCGCGCATTGTGGTTGCCGACCTGCCGATTCGCCGGGCAGAGATCGACGCGGTCGCCGCCGGCCTGGATGGCGCGTTCGGCGTGGGCTGCGACGTGCGCGAGCCGGCCACGATCCAGCGGGCCGTCGCCGACGCCGCCAATCGGCTCGGCAGCGTCGACATGATGATATGCAACGCCGGGCTGAATATCCGCAAGCCGGCTCTCGAGGTCCGCGAGCAGGATTGGGATGCCGTCGTCGACGTCAACCTGCGCGGGGTGTTCTTCTCGGCCCAGGCAGGCGCGGCGCAGATGGTGCGCCAGGGCGGCGGCGGCAAGATCGTGAGCATCGCCTCGATCATGGGGCTGGTCGCCTCACCTCGATCCGCCGCGTACTGCGCCAGCAAAGGCGGCGTGGTCAATCTGACCCGCGCCCTGGCCGTAGAGTGGGCGGAGCACGGCATCCAGGTGAACGCGGTGGCGCCGACGTACGCGCGCACGCCGCTGACCGAAGGCATCTTTCAGGACCAGTCAGTGGTGGATTCGATCCTCGAGCGTACGCCGAGCAAGCAGCTGGCCACGCCAGAGTCGATCGCCGAGGCGGTGGCGTTTCTGGCATCGCCGGCCGCGGACCAGATCACCGGCGTCACGCTACCGGTCGACGGCGGCTGGACTGCCTGGTGAGGCCATCGTGTCCCGGATCGCACAGCACAGGCGGTGCGATTCGAGCGCGTCGGCATAGGTGCTGAACAGACGCTCCGCCGTCCCGGCACGGATAGCCTCCATAAAGTTCAAATCCTCGGCCAGGAACGGATCCCCCGTGCTTGGCAGCATCGTGTTATCAGCGCCCGCCTGGATAAGGACGTGCTGCTCGGTGATGGTCACCACGCCGCCGGCGCAGATCAGCTGCAAGTGGATCGCCGCCGAGGCGGGCAGGATGCAGCTTGCTGTGAACACCGCGGGCACGTCGCCAAAGCGCAGCAGAGCCGCGCTGACGTCGGCAACGTCCGAGTCGGCAACGTCGGCGCGTGGCCAGCGACTCCCTGTAGCTGAGATGAGGACGCCGTCGCCGAGGAGCAGCCGCGCTAGGTCCACCAGGTGCGTCGCCTGCTCGACGATCTGGCCGCCACTCGAAGCGTTGCGCCGCCACCAGGGCGGCGACGGCATCGCGCCGTGCCAGGCGCCGATCGCCATGCGCGCCGGCGTCTCGGCCAGCAGCGCGCGCACGCGCGACAGCGTGTCGAGCGCACGGAACTTGTAGCCCACGCCGACGACAAGCCCAGCGCTTTGGATTTGTCGCGCAATGTCCTCGGCCGGTGCCAGATCGACCGCCAGTGGCTTTTCGACGAAGAACGGAATGCGACGTTCGATCAGCGCGCGCTCGGCAGGACCATGCCGGTCCGGTGTGACGCACAGCCACACCGCCTCGGGCCGCTCCGCGTCCAGCATGGTCGCGACGGCGTCATAAGCCCGGCCGCCATACGTTGTGACCTGCTGTTGCGCGCGGGCCGGGTCGGCCGACACGTGGCCGACGATAGCGACCTCCTTCAGCGGCGCCAGCACGCCCAGATGGCGCTGTGCCACGCCGCCGGTGCCAACCATCGCCACTCTCATCAGCAGCGCAGCCGCACCTCGGCGGTGGCAGCTACACGCTGTACACCACCGCTCACATTGGCAACGACAAATTCCACTCGCCGGGCGGCAGGGCCATTGCCACTGGGCTTCAGTAGCAGTTCGCGCGTTAGTGGATCCCACTGTTCCGCTGCCAGGTCCATGGCTGGGCCGAGCAGGTGGCCGGTGCTGCCCACGGTCTGTGGCCGGCCAAGATCGAGGTGAACAGACAGCAGGCGCACGGCATGCGCCGCGAGCGTGCCCAACTTCAGAGCTGGCTGGCAGCCCAGGTACTCGCCCTGCCACAGATCAAACAGGTGGTAGCGGCCTGGCGGCAGGCCCCATTCGGTCGGCACGAACGTCGCGTCAACCGAAGACGTGGACCAGTTTCCGATACCCACGACAGACCACTCGGCCCACGGTCGCTGGACGCGTAAGTGGAGCCGCTCGGGCATGCGGTCCACGATCGGCGCGGATACCTCGGCCGCCAGGCCCGACGGCGGGATCAGTCGGGCGAGGATCTCGAGTCGCTCCGGCTCCACCTCGGCCACGTCGTCGCCGACGAACAGCATCCCGCCACTCAGCGCGACGACCGTTGCCCAGGCTTGCACCTCGGCCAGGCTGAGCTCGGTGTCGTGGTCGCGCACGATGACGCAGTCAGGATCGTTCGTCCACCACCGACCGTGGAACCAACCTCGGGCGAGTGTCGCGCGCATCGCGTTGCTCAGGGCCGGACCATCCGAATTGCCCTCGCGGCCCCAGTATGCGGCGACATCCGAACCGATACGCATCGCGTCAACCAGGCCGGCCGACGGCAGCAGCGGTGCACCGGAGGCCAGAATGAACCGCTCGCCGACGACCTCGCGAATCTGACGCATGGCGGCTCCATAGGCCTCGACTGACGTCACGTTCGGCTGGTGCCGAACGCCGCGCAGCGCGGCGGCGTACAGGAAGTCGAGCTTCAGGTAGTCGTATCCCCACTCGTGTGCCGCGGTATGTACCGCGTGGAGCGCGTAGTCCATAGCGGCGGGATGGGTGGTATCGAGTGCGTAGTTGGCGCCGCCCCAGTTGTGTAAGGCGTTCATGGGCGCGCCGTCCTGGTCTCGAAGAACCCAATCGGGGTGGGCGGCGAAGATGTGCGAGTGTTCGGACACCAGAAACGGCGCCAGCCACACGCCGGGCATGAAACCCTTCGCGCGGATATCGGCGACGAGCGCTGGCATACCGCTCGGGAACTTCTCGTTCAACTCGAGCCAGTCGCCGACGGCGTGCTGAAACCCGTCGTCGAGCTGAATCAGCCGCAGCGGAAGCTGCTCACGCCGCTCGCTCAACACGGTCAGATTGCGCTGCACGTCGGCTTCGCTGACGGTCGTGTACAGCTGGTACCACGAGCACCAGCCGGTCAATACCTCGTCTTGGCGGCGCGGCTGCATCGCATCGGCAACCGCCTGGGCGTAACGGGCCTGGAGTCTCACCTCGTCGCCGCTGCTGACCAGGAGCGGTTCGGACCTGAGTTCGGCGCCTGGGACGATGGCGATGCCTTCCAATTCCGTCGCCGCGATCAGCCTGTAGGTGCCGTCCGCCGCCTGGCTGAGCTCGATGGTGCCCAATTGGTGCTCGGCGCTGGTAAAGCCGAACAGCACCGGCGGCCGATCCGCCGCGCAGAGAATCGTCATCCACGCTTCGGACTGGCTGTCCGGTGCACGGTGCGGCAAGTACGGACCTCGAATCGGCGGTCCAGCGGCCAGCGCGTTGGGCGCGAATGGGATAGGCGGGTTGGAGCGGCTCCACGATTGCCAACCCGTGCTGCTGATGCGCAGATCGCGCAGGCTCGTCTCGCGTGCCACAAGTGGCCGCAGTTGTTCGATGCGGACTGGACTGCGTGTGGCGTTGCGGTACACAAGCCGAATCGTCTCGCCCTCGATGTGCCAGTGCAGCGGCGTGTCGGGGTCTCGGGTCGACGCGATGCGCCCATCTGACAGGAGCGCTTCGCCAGTGGCGATCAGCACGTCCCCGAGTCTCAGGCGCCCGCCGTGAATGTCAGCGCGCATCGCGGAAGTCGAGCACCGCCTGCAGCACCGACCGTGGCTGCTCGTCGATCAGGCGGAGCAGGTTCGCGGCGTCGGCGGCGGGTGCGCGATGGGTGATCAGGTCCGTGCAGCGCACCGCGCCACTGGTCGCCAGCTGCATGAACGTACTCACCAGCCGTGCGCGATCCCAGCGATGCTGGAGCTCGGGCGCCAGGCCGCCGATCTGCGAGCTGACCAGATTGATCCGATTGTGGTGGAACTCCTCGCCGAGAAAAACGCCCAGCGCCTCACCTTGATAGAAGCCCAGCACGACCACCCGCGACGCGTACGCGCACGACCGTATCGCCTCATGCAGTGCTCGCGGAAACCCCGAGGCCTCGACGCATACGTCCGTACCGCGACCGTGCGTCAGCGCTCTGATCTGTTGTCCGACGTCACCGTCAGCTGCGTCGAGCACCACGTGGATGCCCAACTCTTCGGCCATGTGGCGGCGCTCGGCGAGCAGGTCGACGCCGATCACGCGCGCGCCGGCCAGACGCAAGAGCTGCGCAATGAGCTGTCCGACCACGCCCAGACCGAACACCGCGACTGTTTCGCCCAGGCGCACCGATGTGTCGAGGACGCCATTCAGGGCGATGGCGCCAATATGCGAGAAGATGCCCAGCACTGGCTCCGAGTCGATGGGCAAGATTCGTCGTGCAAGGTAGGACGCCGGCGCGATGTGCTCCGAACGATGGCCCCATGTGCCGAAGACGTGCGTCCCGCGCGGCACGTCGACATGCGCGCCGACCTCCACGACCTCACCGACTTCTTCGTAGCCCCACGTCAGCAATGGGTAAGCGATGCTCTGCGGCTCCCCACCCACAAACAGTCGCTGCTCGGGATCCCAGCTCTTGTGCAGGTACGGGTTCGTGCCGCGATAAAAGGCCATCTCAGTGCCCGCGCTCACCCCCGAGTACAGGGTGCGCAGACGGACCTCATCCGGCCCGAGCTCGCGGCTCGGCGCCTCGATGAGCTCGACCTGGCGCGGCGCACGTAGGGCAACGACGACAGGCGACATGGCGCGGGTACGGACGGCAGCGTAGCGCACCGGCGCTCGGGCTTGACACGCGGTTCAGTCAGCAGTAGTGTTGGCGCGCTTGCGCGGTATGTACCGCAACGACGACGAGTCCGAACCGCCGCTCCATGCGCGCATCGCCATGCGCTTGCGGCGCGACATTCGGAGTGGCGTTTATCCGCCCGGCCAGCGCCTGCCGTCCGAAGTCGTCCTGGCGCGCGAGCTGAACGCCAGTCGCGGCACGCTCCGCCACGCGCTGCGCGTGCTCGTCGAGGATGGCGTCATCTACACGCTTTCCGGCCGCGGCAGCTATGTCCCTGAAGGCAACATCCGCCGACCCGGCGGGTTGATCGGCATGGTCCTGCCGTCGGTCGTTCGCGCGCGCAACCCAGAGTTGATCAGCGGTGCCGAGGAGACCGTGCGCCAGGCGGGCCATTCGCTGGTGCTCGGCATCTCGGGCGATGAGCGCTGGCTCGAGACAGAACAGATCGAGCGCATCGCCAGCCAGGGCGCCAGCGGGCTGATCGTCTACACCGTCGACGGCTTGCTCGACGTGCCCACGCTGCGTCGCCTGGTCGACCGCGGCTTTCCGCTGGTGCTGATCGATCGCTACATCCCCGATTTGGCGGTGGACACGGTAACCATGGACAACGTCAGCGGCGGCTTTCAGGCGGTGCAGCATCTGGCGCTCCTCGGCTACCAACGCATTGGCTACATCGGTACCGACAACGTCGGCACCTCGAGCATTGTGGAGCGCATGGCCGGCTATCGCTGGGCGCTGGAGCAGTATGGACTGCAGTATGAACCGGACCTGGTCTGTACCAGGGTGCGGCGGCTGCAATCGTGGCCGCCGCGCGAACCGGACAAGGAGCGCGACAACACTTTGGTGTTGCGCGCGTACCTCGATCGGCCCAATCGGCCGCAGGCGGTATTCGTGTGCAACGACTATGTTGCATTCCAGGTCGTGCAGGTCGCCGAATCGCTGGGCCTGCGTATCCCGGATGACCTGGCGATCGCCGCCTTCGACAATGTCGCATACACCGACTACTTTGGCGTGCCGCTGACCACGGTCGAGCAGCAGCGGCACGAGATTGGTGCGACGGCAGCGACGCTGCTGCTGGAGCGCATCGCCGGTCGACGCACTCGGCTGGGTCGCGTGGTGGTGTCCACGCGCCTGATCGTGCGGCGTTCGTCGGGCCAGGGCCCGGCACCACTTGCCCGCGCTGACGGGCCGTTAACCATGGTTTCAGGCTTGCGCTAGCACCACCACTGAGAGGGGAGCCCGCGATGCGACACGTCGCTTTTCATTTCGGCATCCGCGCACTGGTTGTAGGTTCGGTGTTTCTGGCCGCCTGCGCGCAGCCGGCCCAGCCGCCGGCCAGTCAGCCGCAGGCAACCGCGGCACCAGCCGCGGCGCAGCCCGCGGCGGGTGCTGGCGGCAACCTGGTGTTCTTCTCGAACCAGTTCAAGCCGGTCGAGGAGCAAGGCAAGATGCAGGACATCATCCTCAAGGATGCGCCGGTCAAGGCGGACTACATCCCCGAGGATCCAGGCCCGTTCAACGATCGGCTCAACGCCGAGGAGAAGGCCGGCAAAGTCACGGTCAGCCTGGTCGGCGGGCTGCACGGCGACATGGAGCCGTTTGTGCGCGCGGACTACCTGGAGGACCTGACGCCACTTGCGCAGAAGCTGAACGATCGCGGCCTGGCGCCGCCGTTCATGGAGCTTGCGCGCATGGGCACCAAGGACAAGACGTACTACATCCCGTGGATGCAGGCGACGTACGTCCTCGCCATCAATAAGAAGGCACTCCAGTACCTGCCACAGGGCGTCGATGTGAACGCGCTGACGTACACCCAGCTCAAGGACTGGTCGGCGGCGATCCAGAAGGCGACCAACAAGCGCATGCTCGGCTTCCCGGCTGGACCGAAGGGACTGCTGCATCGCTTTTTCCAGGGCTACCTGTACCCGTCGTACACCGGGTCGTCCGGTGTGGTGGCGTTCAAGTCGCCGGAGGCGGTCGCGATGTGGAAAGACTTCAAGGACATGTGGCAATACGTGAATCCGCAGTCGACGAACTACGAGTTCATGCAGGAGCCGCTCGCCTCCGAGGAGGTGTGGATCGCCTGGGACCATGTCGCGCGGTTGATCAACGTAGCCAGGGACAAGCCCGACGACTTTGTCCTGGTCCCGGCGCCGGCGGGCGCCAAGGGTCGGGGCTTCATGCCGGTGCTGGCTGGACTGGGCATTCCCAAGGGCGCGCCAAATCGCGCCGGCGCGGAGCAGCTTATCGATTATTTGACCCAGCCCAAGCAGCAGTCCAATACCGCGGCGCAGCTGGCCTTCTTCCCGGTCACCAATGCGCCGATCCCATCGGAGCTGAATCCAGGCATCAAGCTGGAGGCCGAGGCGGTCCAGAAGCAGTCTGCATCCAAGGACGCGCTGGTGTCGCTGTTGCCGATTGGCCTGGGTGCCAAGGGCGGTGACTTCAATAATGTGTTCCTCGATACGTTCCAGCGCGTCATCGTGAAGAACGAAGACGTGCAGACGGTGCTCGAGGCGCAGGCCAAGACACTGCAGGGCATCATGGATGAGAGCAAGGCCGGCTGCTGGGCGCCCGATCCGCCGAGTGATGGCCCATGCAAGGTGAAATAGCCGCCGCTCCCCCGGCGGCACGCGAGCAAGGGCTGGCGGCACCGCCGATTGGGCGGACGCGCCGCCGCCAGGTCGTGCCCTATGCGCTGCTCGCGCCGTCGGTGCTGTTCTTGCTGGTGTTCTTTGCCTGGCCGATGGTCCAGGCGCTGATCCTGGCGGTGCAGGACAGCAATGGGGCGTGGAGTCTGGCCCCCGTCGAACGAATGGTCAACGACCTGCGCTTCGGCGAGGCGATCAAGAACACGTTGCTGTTCGCCGCGGTCGTGATTCCGTTGCAGACGATCCTGGCACTGGCCATGGCGCTGCTGCTCATGGCCAATCTCCGCGGCGCCGGCGCCTTCCTCTATCTTTGGGCGATCCCGCTCGGCATCTCGGACCTCGCCTCGGGCGTGGTGTGGCTGAGCATCTTCACCGATCGCGGCTACATCAATTCGATCCTGGTCAGTCTCGGACTGAGCGACGTGGGCATTCCGTTCTTGAGTTATGAGAATCCGGTCAGCCTGTTCTTGTGCGCGGCAATCGCCGAGTTGTGGCGAGCGACGTCCATTGTGATGGTCATCATCCTCTCCGGTCTGCAAGTCATCCCCAAGGACTATGGCGAGGCGGCTGAAGTGTTTGGAGCCACTGCCTGGCAGCGCTTCCGACACATCACGCTGCCTCTACTGCGGCCTAGCCTGCAGGTTGCCTTGATCCTGCGCACCATCCTGGCGTTCCAGGTCTTCGCCGTGGTGATTGCGCTGGCTGGTCGCCAGTTGCCGGTCCTGGCCGAGGAGGCGTACCAGTTCTACTACACGATCCGCAGTCCGAATACCGCCGCGGCGTACGCGCTGCTGATCATGTTCCTGTCGCTGGCGTTTACCATCGTGTACCTGCGCTTGCTGCGCGTGCGCGATGCGGAATTGGGGCGCTGAGATGGCCACAGCCGCAGTCACGCAGCGCAGGACGAGACCGTCGCGCTGGCACCTCTATGCTGCCGCGATCGTGCTGAGTCTGTTCATCCTGGTGCCGATCTACGTCATCGCCGTGGCGGCATTCACGCCGCGCACCGTGCTCAACGGCTTCCCGAAACCGCTGCTACCAATCACGATTTCCACCGACACCATGCAGGCATTTCTCGCCACGCGTGGTGTTGGCCAGTCCGTCATCAATAGCCTGATCGTCGGCGCCATGACGCTTGTGATGTCATTGGTGCTGGGGACTCCCGCGGGCTACGCATTGGCGCGCTTCGCGTTTCGGGGCCGCGATTCCTTCCAGTTGCTCATTCTGCTGACGCGCGCATTTCCGATCGCCATCCTGGCCGTGCCCCTGACGGTCACGTTCATTACCTGGGGGCTGTACGACACGCTGCCCGCGGTCGCCATCGTGCACACCGCCTTGGCATTGCCGACGACGGTGCTGATCACGGCCAGCATATTTATTTCGGTTCCGGTGGATCTGGAGGAGGCTGCATTAACATTGGGGTGCACGCCATTGGGCGCGTTTACACGTGTGGCGATGCCGTTGGCGTTGCCCGGTCTGGCAGCGGCGAGCATCTTCACGTTCGTGCTCTCCTGGAATGAGGTGTTCGCCTCGGTCATCCTGACAGTGAGCAATCGCACGCTGCCAGCGCAAGTACTGGCGTCGCTGGGCGACTCACCGTTGCCGTATCGATTCGCGGGCGGTTTCGCGCTGATCCTGCCCGCGCTCATTTTCATCTTCTTCATTCGCCGCTACCTGTTCAACATGTGGGGGAGGGTCGTCAGGTGAGCGAAATCCGCATCGAGCATATTTCCAAGACCTACCCCGGCGGTAAGGCGCCGGCGGTGCGCGACGTCAGCCTGACCGTCGGCGATAGCGAATTCATGGTCCTGCTCGGGCCAAGCGGTTGTGGCAAGACAACGCTGCTGCGCATGCTCGCCGGCCTCGAGTACCCCGACTCCGGACGGATCATGATCGGCGACCGCGAGGTAACGGACCTTCCACCGCGCAAACGCGGCATCGCCATGGTTTTTCAAAGTTACGCGGTCTTTCCACACTTGACGGTGTTCGAAAATATCGCGTTCGGACTGCGTATGCAGAAGCGGCCGAATGAAGAAGTCAAGCGCCGCGTCGAGAACGCGGCCGGTCTGCTCCAACTCGAGCCATACGTCGGCCGCTATCCGGCCCAGTTGTCCGGAGGGCAGCGTCAGCGCGTGGCCGTGGCGCGCGCGATCATTATGGAGCCGGCCGTGCTGCTCATGGACGAGCCGCTATCGAATCTGGACGCGTTGCTGCGGCTGCAGTTCCGGGCCGAGTTGAAGAAGCTGGTCAGCGAAGTCAAAACGACGACGGTGTATGTGACCCACGATCAGGTCGAGGCGCTCAGCCTGGGTGACCGCATCGCCGTGATGCGCGAAGGTCAGGTCGTGCAGGTCGCGGAGCCGATGGTCGTCTACGATCGACCAGCAACGGAGTTCGTGGGCAGTTTCATCGGCAGTCCGCCGATGAACTTCCTGCGTGGTGTTGCGCACTCGGACAATGGTCACACGCGCGTGGCGATCGGCTCGCAAGTGTTGCCCGCGCCGCCCGCTGTGGGCCAGACCGACAACGTGCTGGTCGGCATCCGCGCCGAAAACATCGTCGCCAGCGCCGCTCCACCGCCGGGCAGCGCGGCGTTGCAAGCCGAAACCGTCGTGGTTGAGCCGCTCGGCTCACACCTGCTGATCACCGCCACTATCGACGGCCAGGTCTTGAAAGTCGTG
>Ga0137375_10000408_pt1 | contig 45384 bp, 38 predicted proteins | sample SagtaG_24_FD_104936 | JGI IMG/M metagenome (GOLD analysis project Ga0137375, IMG submission 104936) | Vadose zone soil microbial communities from Sagehorn Ranch, Mendocino, California, USA - Sage1_R_113_16 metaG | ecosystem: Environmental > Terrestrial > Soil > Vadose zone | place: USA... | reverse complement strand
CGTCGATGCGCACAACGTCCGCACCGCGGCGGCGCTGCACCACGATGACGCTTCGCCCGAACAGCGGGTGCCATGGGTAGCGAACCGCACCGGCAGCGCGCCATGCGGCGCGGCCGCCGTCGCTACCTTTGTATGCACTATGTGATGTGTTTGACCGAGCCCGAGAGCATCTCTTCGATGGCCAACCGTCAGAAAATTTCCCCTCGCAAGGCGAGCCCGTAGCGCGAGCCGGGGACAAACTGCGGCGTCAGTACCCATGACGAAATTCGCGGGCCTCGGGCGTCCATGCCGTAGTAGCTGTCGCTCACGTATTCCTTCTTCGGAAAGAGAAATCCGGTGAGAAGGAGCACGCCCCCAGCGGTTTGCACGATGCCATCAAGCGCGAGGTAGTAGCGGATGATCGGCTCGAACACGTTGCACTCCACCGAGTCCGCCGTGAGCGTCGAGGAGCAGTTGTGGTTGCTGCGTGCGGCCATGTCGACGAACGGTCCGAAGATGGGAAGCAGAAGCCAGCGATCGTCGGGATTCGAGCTCGAGAGGCCGATAGCCGATGAGAGCAAGTACATGGTGCCGAACGTGATGCTTCCGGCGATGACCAGGCCTTTGCGCGGATGTTCCTCGATGTGATAGCCGGGCGGAGGCGGCACGCCCTCTCGGAAGCGAGGGGGGGCGACCGGCCCGTATGCCCCGGGAGGTGGCGGGTAATAGGGATAGGGGGCAACGCTCGGCTGGGACGCAGGCGCAGGCGGTGGCGTGCCTTGAGCGTGAGACGTCACCGACGCCAACATGAACGCCGATGCTGCGAGCCCGAGGTGAAGGAATGCGCGCATGATCCACGCAGACTACTTCGAATCGTCCCCCGCAAGAAGTTCAAACCATTGACCGAACCGCCTTGACGCTCCCGCGTTACCGTTCGTGGAATACCTACCCGGCAGACTGTGGTTGTTGCCGATCCGACGCGGGCACGCGTAGGTCTGTGGACTTCTCGACGGCCGTGCCGTCCCCGCCAAGCGTCGCTAGGCCGATGGTCCGCGTCACTGCGCGAGATGCAACTTGAGGATCGTCCCTTCTTCGCCGACGACCACCAAGTCCGAATCGCCCAAGAAGGAGATCCCGTTGAGAGCGTTCGTCGTGGGCGAGACTTTGGCGTGCCAGGGTCCCCCCGTCGACGTGCGCACAGGTCACGCTCCGAAGGTCCTGCGCGCCGGGCGGTCTATCACTAGGAATCAACGCGAGATGACCTACTTGGGGACTGCGATGATCGTCTTACAGCCGAACTCGAGCTCGACGCGACCCCCCTGGAGCGCCTGACAACTCGCGTCGCACAGCCTGACGGTCTTCGGCGCCGACGGGTCATCGTAGTACCAGCCACCCGTCGCGCCGCAACTTGCGGCAAGCCCTCCTTGCGTCATCGGAAGGGGCATTCGTTGCGTCGCGCCTTTCGGCGTGAGGTAGACGTTCACGCGGCTGGGATCGACCGCACCGCGAGACGTCTGCATCGGAATCGAGAACGCGCAGGGTGTTGCGTGACCACGAATCTGATTCAGCGCGGCGGTGAAACCGGCGCCCACGCTGCCTCCCGTGTCGACCAAGTAGGCCATCGTGGTCCCACCCGCCTCGGCAATGAGATTCAAACTCGTGAGCGAGCTGCCGACGCCAATGACGAATGTCTGCAGGTGCGGAGGACCATTCAACGCCCGGGCTGCGAGGTTGGCGATGTCCTGCGGTGAGTTCTGCGAGCATCCCTCCGGATCGCCGTCGGTCGCAAGCACGACGACGGTCTTTCTTCCGCTGTTGGTCATGGCCCAGGAGCTGACGTATTGGATGGCGCCTTCGAGTGCCGGCCGCGTGGGTGTGCCGCCACCGGGGCTGTGCTTGCCGATATCCATCGCGACGGCGCCGTGGTTCGGCGGGAGCGCGAGCGGTACGGAAGGCTTCGCGTAGTCTAGGACGTTGCAGGAACCTCCCATCGTGGGAATGCACACGTTGATGATCGGAATGCAAAAGCACCCCGGATCGCCCTTCATACAGGTGGGCGGTACTTGCAGCGGAAAGTAACCGATCCCCACGCCGATGTCCGCGTTCGCCGGGTCATTCAAGAATCCGACGAGCGAATCGGAAACGACCTTCCACTTCGTCCCGCCTTGCACCTGATTGGACATCGACCCGGATTGGTCTAGGAGAAAATACATATCGAGGGGAACGCGCTCCCCTTCACGCACTTCGCCGGAGCACGCCGCATCGGGGTCGAGCCCAGCATCGGTGTTGCCGGGCATCACCTTGATCGGACCCGTGCTGCCCCCGGAACCGCCCGCGCCAGGCGTCGCGCCGGTGCTGTCACCGCTCGTGATCCCGCCCATGCCCCCACTGCCGGTCGTCGGTGTTCGATACGACGGTTCATCGGATGCCGAGCAGCCGGCCATCCATACCACCCCAAGTACCAGCGCCGCCGGCCCTGAGAAGCGCGAGCCCAACCCGTTGGACGCAGCTACCATCGCCAACCTCCGCGCCCCCTTTCTACCCGGTTATTGAACTATGGTCAATAAATGCCATTATCGGGCGCAGGGTCGACGGGTACGTCGCACGAGATCGTCCCCGCCACGATGCCGCCCAGAGTGACGCACCTTGCGATCCGGGTGGTCGCTCGTGGCGGGTATAACCTGTTCGGCGCGGTGTCGCCCATCCCTCGGAGATCGCCATGAGCACAAGTGCCAAGGTCGTGCTGTTCGTCGCGTGGATAACGATCGCCGGGGCGATGAGCTCGTCGTGCGGCAGGCAAGGATGCGACGCCGGCAGCCGCGCGTCTCAACCAGACAAAGGCGCCGAACGGTCCGGCGGAGGCTCTGCCAGCGTCGCGTATTCCTCCGTCGGTGACCCGAACCCGTGGTTTACGACGTTCGCCGGCGAGATATCGGTGTGCCCACATTCCCGTCAAGAAAACGGACGTAGATTTCGTGGACAAATCAACGGCGGCTTGGCGCGCTGATCGTATCTTCGTCGATGCGGTCAGTGCTGACGAGGGTTCGGCTTGGGTCGTTCGTTCGTGAGGTTCTTCGCGAGCTCTTCATTGGGCAGCGACACCTCCGCCCCGTCCGCGGGTACATCGATACCTGCGGTCCACAGAATTGCGTTGGTGACGAGCCGCCGGAAGTCCTCGCTCTTCCAGCTGTCGTGGTAGTGAGGCCCCGCAGCGGCGAACGATCGTCCTCCGCCGCGCCGCTCGAAGGCCCAAGCTTCGAGCTGCTTCCCTAGTTTGGGATTCGAGACGACGTATTCGGGCGGGACGGTGCGCAAGATCGGTTTCACGCCCCTCCGATCGGCGATGAATTCGTGGTCGAGTTGCCACTCCTCGTCGAGACCGAACGCGTACACCCCTCGGGTCGTGGCATGCGCAGGGAGGTTCTCGAACCCAGCCGGCCAGCCCGGAAGCCGCTCGAACGAAACGCCTCGCTTGAATCGTCCGCCGACCCAACCGAGCACCCGATCGCCCTCCCGCTCGGGCACGTCGAGCGCGTCATGAAGCAGCACGAGCCCCCTGCCGGCCGCAAGAGCGCGATCGAGTGCGGCGATCCAGCGGGGATCGGCGAAGGGATGCGCGTCGCCGCCGTCACAATAGAAGACGATGGATCGGGCGCCGCGGAGCTCCACATCCGGATCGCCGTCGCGTACGACGGCGGGAGCGACGCCTCGCGTCTGCGATAGCATCCGCGCGAGCAACATCGCCCCCGCGAAGTACTCGTGCTGGCCTGGCGCTGCCGGACCCTTTTTTCCGATCACGATCACGATGCGCGCCGAACCGGCGCGCGGCGCTCTCTCGCCCAGCCAAAACATCGCGGCAAGAACGGCAGAGACGACGATGGCCATCCGTAGCGGCGATAGATACGTTCTCATTGGCAGGGCGGATCGAGGGGCGGATCCCACGAAGGCAGAGGGGGCGACGGGCACCCGGTCGCGCCGCCGCCGAGGTGGTAGACGCGCGCCTGAAGCGTGTCGGTGGCGACCGGCGAAGGAGTGACGATGATGAGCTTGCCGCCGGCGACCGTAGGCGGCAGGTGTTTGCCGATCTGGGTCACCGTCTCGCTCCAGAGACAGGTCAGGTCCTCGGCCTTGTACGCGGTGACGCGCGAAATGACGGTACCTCCTCCCCTGCACCCGACCCTCGGGTCCAATCGGAATTGGTCGTCGTCGATGGCCTCGAGCGTCGTCCAGATGACCGCGCTGCCCGCGGTCGTGCCGTTCGACGACGCCGAGAGCTGCGTGCGCATGTACGTACCGTAGGGCGAGAGCCGCCGGTCGGTTCCCACGATCGCGGGGCTTGGCGTCGAGAGCGTTCCGGAGCTCAGCCGGTGTGCCCGCAAGTAGTCGAGCTCGGCTAGCTGATAGAGAAGACCATTCCAAAAGACCGGCTGGCCGTGCAGGTGCGGCGACCCCCACCACCAATCTCCGGTCCACGCCGGTTCGGTCGGCCAGTTCGGGTGATAAACGTTCTTGAACGCTTGCAGCGGAGTTTGCACCGTCGCGAACGTGTTCGCATCGAGCACGTAGTACTTGCCCTCCTTGCCTCCGCCGATCAGACGATTTTGCGATTCGAGTAAGAGCGGCGCTCCGCCGCCGAGATCCCAGTCGCGGTCGTAGAGTTTGCCGGTCGTGGCCTCGCCGGGTGACGCCTTGCGAAGCTGGAGCGTGTAACCACGCGGACCGAGCTTGAGGAAGTAGTCGCCGTACGTGCCGCGTGACGGATCGACCGGTCCGTTGCCGGTCGCCACGTACACCTGACCGCGGCTATCGCCAACGACACCGGCCCCGCCTCCCCAGATCCCCGCGCCGCGCGCCGGAAAGCCACCGCTGCAATAGCCTTCCGGATTGCATGGCGCGCCGTTCGTGCAGTCGGCAGCCGTGGTGCATATCCATTCGTTGGGGCTCGTGCAAAATCCGCCGAGCTGCTCGAAGGTGTCGGCGTCGTAACGGAACAGCCAGCCGTGGTAGGGGATCGCCTCTTCATGCCCTCGCGAACCGAACGCGACATAGATCGAACCCTTGTTGAGCAGCAATGCCGGACGCTGAAAATGGTCCTCCCCCTTGAAAACGACGGAGCGCCCGTCGGACCTCGGATACGAACCGCGGATCTTCACCCAGCGGGACACCGCTCGATTTTGGAAATCGTAAGCGACGACGAAATAGACCCTGTGAAAATTGGGATCGTCTCCTCCGCCGGCCGGTTCGCCCGCGTTGGCCGTCCCCATCACCAGGTAAATCGTCTTGCTGGCATAATCGATGACCGGCGTCGACATGATCCCCTGCGCGACCGGCCGAGCCCCCGGATCCTCAAGGTCGTCGAACACATGTCGATCGAGCTGGCTGCCGCTGTCGGGATCGAACACGAAGAGCTCGTTGTTGGCCGTGGTGATGAAGATGGCGTTCGCGGTGACGCCGCCGATGGTCACGCTCGGCGCGTAGAGGGTTTGCGTCGTGACGATGTCGCCCCTGTTCGGCGGCGGAGGCGTCGTGAACAGGATCTTGCGCTCGAGGGTCATCCCTTGCTGCTGGACGTTGGTCGCGCTGAGCGCCGTTTCCATCGAATTGAGGCCGGTTCTGCCGATGTCGTTGTGGTAGGTCAACACCGCCGGCCCGGTCGGCTGGACTGGGGGTCGAATGTTTTTGAACAACACCTGCGCCTTGCCGGAGTGATCGAACTTGCCGACGCCGATCATGCGCTCCGGCTCGTCGAACGCGAGCGAGCTGAAGCCCGCCTTACCGAGCGTCGTGAACGCGGTGCCGGAGACGGTCAGAAATCCGACTTGGGTCTTGCTCGTGATGACGAAGTCGTTCGGCCCCGAATTGTCAAAGTTGCCCGAAAGCGGCATGAGCACGTCGTCACCGCCGAGGGTCCAGCTGCCGATCGTCGCACCGTAGTCGTTTCGTGCGATCGAGTTGAACGTCCAGCTCGTGGAGCTCTTTTCCAACGCGATGATCCCGGTCTGCGTCTGGAAGAGAAGCTCGCGCTGCGACGCCCCTCCGACGTTCGTCATCCGCGCGAGCCAGTGCAGCGTGCCTACCGCGGTTTGACCGGTACCCCCGAAATTGAAGCCGTCCTTCAGAAAGAAGCGCGTATCCATCGATGCCGTACCCCAGGCCCCGGTCGATTTCTTGTGCAACACGACAAGGCCGGCGGCACCCACGGCGACGAGCTCCTGCCTGCCGTCCGATCCATTGTCCAGATCGCCTATGCCCGCGATTTTGAGTCTGGGATCGTTCGTATCGAGGACCCATCCCCCGAACGACTCGCCGTTCGGCGCGATGTGGAGGAGCGACGGCGCGGCGCTCGCGAAACCGGGCTTCCAGATGCTCCAGCCCCAACCCGGGTCGACCGAGCTCGGGGTGATCCCCCTCGTCACGACGAGCTCGTCGGCGGCGGCGTCGAACCGGCCCACGCCTCGAATGGTGTCCGCGCTGCTCACGATCCAGGCAACCTCGTGGGCCGAATCCCAGAGCGCGGTGCCGTAAGGAACGACGGTGATCGCCGAGAGGGCACCCCCACTGGCGCGCACCCACGCAAATCCCGTCGACCCCTTGAGAACCATCGCCGCCGGATTCGACGTCGCGCCGAATTTGCCGACCGCCACCACCTGGTCCGAAGCATCCAGCGACCATCCGAGTCCGATGTTCGTGCCGAACTGGGTGAGTGCTTTCGAGGTAAGCGCGTCGCTCGACGTGTTGCCGATGACGCCGATCCCCCACCCGCTGCGGATCACGAAATCATCGAGACCATCCGCGTCGAAGTCCCCTGTCATGGCGGGACCTTGGACCTGATCGTTCAGGCTGAGACGCCAGCCGCCGAGAATTTGTCCATCGGTGGCCGACTGGATGGTCGCCAGGACGCCCGACGAGTTCAGTCCCAGCGTGCCGAGGACCGGGTTCGTACGGAAAGGCTGCTCCACCGGCTCGGTCTCCGTGGAAGGTTGGCCCGGTTCCGCGCCGCATCCCCCGATCACCGCGGAAAACGCCGCGCAGACCAGCGCGTCCCTGGTCGACAGTGATTTTCTCATTGTATTGGGAAGACAGCCGAGCGCGCGATCTGTCGCACAGAAAATTCGGCCCCGGCTACGGCACCCGAGGAAAAGCTACACGGAGCTACCGACGCGGCCGCGAGCCACCTCGCGGCGCCGGACCGTGGTCGCGCACGCGCTTCGAGATGAACTCGACTCCCGCTTAACGACGCAATCGGCCAATCCATTGAGCGGGCACCAATCGAACGTCGGCATCGACCCAGGCGAAACACGGGGACGACTCCTTGGGCGGCGAGCCATATAGGCGACGACTACGGCGACATCGTCGCCGCACCGTCGGGGCTGAAACGTTGTCGAAACGGCATGGCGCTTTGATGTAGAGGAGCGACTCGAGAGTCGCTCTGCCTCCATCGTCGTGCCCGCTCTCAAAACCATGGGTGAATTTGCGTTCGAGTTCGGCGCAGCAACCGCCGCCGGAAACGAATGTTCGACAAACGACGATGCTCACGGCAGCTTCGTGGAGAGCGAGGTCAGTCTCGTCTTCGCAGTGGCGGACGGAGTCGGCGGTTGGGAAGGCGGCAAAATGGCGAGCAAGCTGGCCGTAGAGGCCACTCTCGGCGCCTACCAAGGAAACCCGACAGCATGGGGCCCGGCCAAGAGACTGGTGCGCGCCGTTCAACAAGCGAACATCGAGATCCACGATCGCGTCCTCATCGTGCCGGAGCTCGCTCGGATGGCAACCACGTTGACGGCCGTATCGATCGACAACGGTGTTTTGAACGCCGCGCACGTGGGCGACTGCCGCCTTTACATCGTGCGAGACGGTCGCGTCAGGCAGCTCACGAAGGATCACACCGTCGCGGGACGACGGACGAGGCTCGGACTGCTCAGCAAAGGGCACGCTCGCAATCACCCCGATCGGCGCAATCTTACTCGCAGTCTCGGGCCGGAGCTGATTGTGAGGATCGATCGAATCACGACGCCGCTCGTCGAGGGCGACGTCGTGCTCCTTTGCACCGATGGTCTCTATGTGGCGCTGGAAGAACAAAATTTGGAGCAGTGTACGAGCCATCGCGATGCGGGCACGGCCTGTCGCGTGCTCATCGACGCCGCGAACGAGCGAGGCACCGTGGACAATCTGACGGTGGCGATGGTGCGGATCACCGGACCTACGCCGGCGGCGAACTTGCCGCCCGGATGGCGCGCGCGCTTTCACAGCCTGTTCCGACGCTGATATTTCTCGGTCGGGCGATCCGTTGGACCCTCGATGTCTCGAACGTTCGCACCGCTCGGATGTGCCATCGTGGCACGTGATGTGCCATCCTCGGTCAACCTCAACCCGAAAGTCGTGGTATCGCCACTCGACGCCTCATTCAGCAAATAACGTCGGTGGCACGAGTGATGCTTGACGCTGAGTATGGCACTTCTTCGGAGACCACGTCCGTGTGAACGGTTTTCATTCGGTGTCGTCTCCCATTGCGAACAGCGTGCCTCCCGCGTGCGATATCAGAATTCGCTGACTTGTATCTCGATCCCTCTCCGATATGCGCCAACGTGGCGCCCGCGTGGGCACGCCGCTGCCAGACTGACAGCGCGAAGGGCTCGCGGCCGCCACGACGTGAGACGAACGTCCGTTCTCGCGACCCTGAGCGTGCGAAGGCCCTGAAACGGGCTCCTCACATTTGAAGGCAAATCGACACGCTATCGTCAAGAAGCCAGGTCATATTGGCGCCCGCTTCAGCTGGGCCGCTCTGATTGGCTCGAAATGCAGACTCGTCCCCCGGCGCTCGGACTGAAGAGCGGCCTCGGGAGAAGGATTGAACTATGAATCGTCACCTACTGATGATTGTCGGGTTGCTCACGCTCGTTTCGTTCGGCTGCGGCCACCGAAGCGATACTTCTGCCGATCAACAGGGACGCATCACGCTCGCGATCACCAATGCCCCGCCCGATGCAACATGCATCCAAGTGGTGGTCCAGGGAACGACGAGCGTCGAACGCGACGTGGACGTGGCCCCCGGCCAAAGCACGGTCTTATTGCTGGAAGGGCTTCCGGAGGGAACCGACACGATCATCGTCAACGCGTTCAGCGGGAGCTGCGGCGCGCTCACGGCCGCGTCGATTCCGACACGGGTATGGGTAGGCGACCCCGTCGTCGTGCTGGTGACCGAGGAGCCCGTCGAGGTTACGGTCAATCTCCACCGGAACACCCAAAACGGCCGGATCTCACTTGGGATCAATTTCGTCGACGATGCGGGCGCTGATGCCGCCGGCGACGCTGGGAGCCCCGATGCCACCGAACCGGACGCCGGCTCGGATAGCGCCACCACCATCACCGATCCGAATTGCGACACCTGCGAGCTCGACCAGTGCCCGGAGTTCCGGTCCGGCTGCGACGCGTTCACCGGTCCCGATCACGACTTGTGCACCGCCGTCATCGCGTGCGCGCGTCGCACCAGCTGCCACCAGAACAACACGCTCGACTGCTACTGCGGTACGGCGGACGCGACCCAGTGTCTCTCGACGTCCGGCGCGAACGGCGCGTGCAAGGCCGAGATCGAAGCGGGACAGAAGACGACCGATCCGACGGCCATTCAGAATCAGTACACCGACATCACGTTCCCGGCAGGAGCTGCGATGCAGCTCATGCTCTGCGACAATGCGGTCTGCAACACCGAGTGCATCCCCTACGGCGCTCCCTAGCTGCAGAGAAAATTGCGTTCTGCCGGTGCTTATTCGTTCCATCGTTCGACGGTCTCCCCTACTCTCGGTTCGATGCGCTTTGGTACGAAATTGGGCATATGTCGCTTGGCGGTGTTGGTTTGGCTCGGGATGGCGGCTTGCTCGTCGGATGCGCCATCGGGGCCTGACGTTGGGATGGGGGGGAGCGGAGGGTCGGGCTCCCGCTTCGATGGGGGCCCGATGGGCGAGCAGGAGGGTGGACTGCTCGACGCCTCAGAGGCCTGCATGGACTATTGCGACTGTTACACGACGAAGTGCGCCGTGTTCGTCGCGATTCCCACCGGCGAACCGTGCCTCGCGTTCTGCGCCACGTTCACGCAGTCGCAGTACGATTGTCGGTGGGGCATGTGTTACTACAACTCGAGCGGCCCGGTTGAGAACAACAACAACCATTGCCAGCACGCGGTCGGCATCGATCAGTGCCTCGAGTGAAGGGACGTCGCCAGCTACGGCGATCCCTTTGGTATCGCCGCCATCCTGATAGCGAGGCGAGTGCGACAAACGCCGCGAACCCACTCGAGCCGACGGGTGCGACCGGGGGGATTCCGCAGGCGCAACTTGAAGAGGGACGCGGGAAAAACTCGCCTCCATCGGTGCTCGCACCGGTGGTCGAGCTCGTGCTGCCGCCGGCACCCGCGTCTCGCCCGCCCGCTGCACCTGCCTGGCCGTCCTGTCCGGCGCCGCCGTCGGGTCCGCCGGCAGCACCTGCTTGACCTGCGCCGCCGTCTGCACCCGCTGCGCCGGCATCGGGCCGAACGCTGCACGCGCCCCCCTGGCACGTCCCGCCGTTCGCGCAGGGAGTACCGTCGGTTTTGGGCGTTCCTCGGCATGCGCCGGTCGCCTTGTCGCACGTCGCGTTCTGCAAACACTCATCACAAGCGATCGGCACGCCGCCGGTGCAGGTCGTGCTCTGGCACTTCTCACCCGTCGTGCATGGGTCGCCGTCGTCGCACGTCGCACCGGTGTTGGGATCCGCCTTGCATCCCGTCGCCTTATCGCACGAGTTGATCGTACAAGGGTTCGTATCCGAGCAGTTCGGCGCCGGCCCTGGCGTGCAGCGCCCGTTCTGACAGGTATCGTTGAGCGTGCATTTGTCGTTGTCGGTGCACGGCGTGTTGTTCGGCGCGCTGGCGTGGCTGCACTGCTGGATGGCCGGGTCGCAGGTGTCGATGGTGCACGGGTCGTTGTCGTTGCAGTTGAGGCCGATGCCGCCGCATTTGCGCCGGTGCACTTGTCGCCCGTCGTGCAGGCGTTGCCGTCGTTGCAGACCGTGTTATCGGCCTTCGTCACGTTGGTGCAGCCCGTCTGAGAGCTACAGCCGTCGGTCGTGCAGTCGTTGTTGTCGTTGCAATTGACCGCCATCCCGGACCTGCACGTGCCGCTCTGGCAAGAGTCGCCTTGCGTGCATACGTCGTTGTCGGTGCACCGCGTGTTGTCGGCGACTTGGCCGTGTGCGCACAGCTTTCCGCTGCAAGCATCGGTCGTGCAAATGTTGCCGTCATCGGTGCAAGGCGTACCGGCCGCCTTGAAGCCGTCGGGCGGGCAAGTCGTGCCATTGCACGTCTCGGCCACGTCGCACTCGCCTTGCGTGCCGCGACAAATCGTCGTGGCCGCCGCCGCCAGCGTGAAATCGCAGCTTCCGCTCACGCACCGATCCTGGGTGCAGACGTTGCCATCGCTGCACGCGGCGCACGCCGCGCCGGCCTTGCCGCATTTGGCCGCGGTCTGGCTGCCGAGGGCCACGCACGCGCCGTTGTCCAAGCATCCGGTGCAGCACACGCCGTTGTGGCAGCTTCCGCCCGTACACGGCGTTCCATCGGTGACCTTCACGTTCGAGCAGGCGCCATTCGAGCAGGAGTCGGTCGTGCACGGGTTCGCGTCATTGCAGTTGTTGCAGCGCCCCCCGTTCGTTCCGCATGCCCCGACGGTGGTCCCGGTCGCGCAGGTGCCGTTGCTGCAGCAACGATTGCTGCCCGTGCAGCAGTTTCCTCCACAGCATCCGCCACCCGTACAAGCGGTGCCGTCGGCAACGTTCGTCCCCCCGCATTGCCCATTGTTGCATGTCTCGCTCGTCTTACACTCGACGTTGCAGTTCACGCAGAAACTGCCGGAGCCACAGGCGCTGACCGTGGGCGTGACGCAGCTCGATCCGCTGCAGCATGTTCCGGCGCCGCAGCATTTACATCACAGCATGCCTGGCTCGAGCTGCAGCAGGTGATGCCGCCACAGCATGACGAACCGGTCGGACAACCGCCCTCCGTGCAGAACGCCTGCTCGACCGAGCCGAGCTGCTCCGGCGCCGGGGCGTCCACCGAGCAGGCCAAGATGAGCACCAACACGCCGAGCAAGGCTCGGGCGAGCAAGAACCCGGCATTCCGAAATACCATGCGTTGGGCGTACCTCTTCATCGTACGCACGGTACTCTATCCGCGGCAATTTGGGGAGGCCTGCTCCCGCACATCAGGGTCGGCCGCCGTCAAGCGAAATTCAGGGCACCGAGGACAACATCGCCGTGCAAGAAGACGCGGACGACCTCGCTTGCGCCTATGGAAGGCGGGCGGCCGCCCCTGGACGGGCGAAGGTGGTGCGAATCGAGGGTGCTGGCCACATTCCGCGCATCGAGCCTCCCCCCCTCAATCAACGCTTCGTCGACATCGTTTTGGACTTGGGAGTGACCCCACATCTTGTCGGCCATCCAAGCGTTGGGATTGGAGTTCTCGCAGAGGGAGAAGTTCAAGCATTCGAGTGTCGATCGTTACCCGGTCGAACGACCAAGGCTGATAACGTTGACGCGTGTTCCCCGGCCGAGATCAAATGTGGCTGCTTTTTGTAATGTTGATGTTGGTCCTAACACCCCTCCAAGGTCTTCTGAGGGTCCGCTCGCGCAGGCGAAGCCACGAGCGTTCCACTGCCGCCGTGATCGTGGCATCGGTGTGGACCGCGCTCATGGTCCTGCTCAACGTTTACCTGGCGGCGTCGGGTAGCGGCGTCACGCCGGTATCCGTCGGTTTTTTTGGTCTGAGTGCCTTCTGGCTATGGGCCAGCGTCGACGCCAATCGCCACGCAGGCGACGCGTAAATGGCGCACGCGGTCGACGCCGGGCGCCGCGATTTTCGAGTCGGCGACCCTCGAAAGGAAAGATCCACGCGGCACGGCTGCGGCGCTGAGGAGAATCAGCCTTGCGCTCGCGCGAGTGCCGTCAGCGCGAACAGCCGCGTCGCTTTGCCCCAGGCGATGGCCACCACGGCGAGCTGGGTGAGGAAAAATCCCCCCCAAAAGCCGGCTTCGGCACCGACTGCCACGCGCAATCGAAGGAACAGAAGCGCTGCGGCCACGAACCAGCCGGCGACGCTCGCGGCAAGGTAGACGCCGAGCACCGCGAGGGGGCGGCGGGCCGTGAGCCGCACGCCGCGCAGCCACGCGCGCCACGCCGAACGGAGCTCATCGTCGGCACCGAGCTCGGCCCGTCCGGCTTCGATCGTGGCATGGACGAGTACGAATAGAAGGAGCGTCACACCGAGCGCGCCATAGGAGGCGCCGTCGGCGTGCGCTTCGAGGGTGACGTGCTCGGCATAGCGGGTTGCCGCCTTGCTGAGGAGCGTGGCGAGAAAGCCGACCAGCGCCAGAGGAATCAACGAAACGAGCAGGATGCGGAACATCCGCCCGTACCAGGCGACGCCGCCCTGCAGGAGCCGAGCGAAGCCCAGAGACTGGTCGGCGCGCACCGATGCCAAAATCATTCCGGCAACGAGCGGCAGCAGGAGAATCCACACCAGACTCGACGCGACCGCAGCGCCGGTCAGCGCCGCCGACGAACGATAGGCCACAGCAGCGACGTCCCCGAACGCGAGCATGTCGAATACTTTGGCCAGCTCGGCCGCACGGGGGGAGTGATCGAGCGCGCTGGCGAGCACCCGCCAGAATGGAAACGCGGCCATCGCGGTCGGCACGAGGAACAACGCCGTCCACAAGGCCAGCAGGCGCCACTGCAAGGCCGCAACGAACGCCGCGCCGACCTGGACGAGCAGCCGGGTCTTGCTCGTTTGCCTGGCGCTCACAACGTCCCCACCAGCGAGTACAAAAGCTCGATCACCGCGAAAACATCGCCCGTCCATCGGCGCGAGGCGGTGCGCTGCGGCTCGAGCGTGCGGCCGTCGTTGAGCTTGTCGTAATCGAGGTAGACGAGGCGACCGGGATCGAGCTGCGCAGACTTCGCCTTCACCGGTTTGACGAAAGTGAAGCGCCGCCACCTCGCGTCATCGTCCCAGCGCACCGTCTCCGTCGAGTCGTCCTCGAATTGCACGACGAGGCTTTGCGGCACGCGCGCGCCGTTGCGACGGACGACCACCGAGGTGCGGTACGGATACGGGCCCTCGCCGTGCTTGGCATCGGGATGAGCTTTCTTCCACTCCGCGCGCTGGTTCTCGACCTCCTTTTCGATCGCCTTCTCGGTCTTCTCTACCCATTTTCCGTTCTGGAAGATCGTTCCCGGCTGGGGCAGCTCTTCGTCGCTCCTCAGGCTGTCGACATAATCGTCGACCGCTTCGACGCCGTACACGTTCTGGCGGAAAACTCGTTCGACCGTTTCGCGGTCGCCCGATGCCTCGGCCAGCGTCTCGCGCAAATCGGCCACGCTCGGATGTCGGAAGCGCCACTTCGCGTAGTACGCGCGAAAGGCTCGTTCCATCGCCTCGCGGCCGAGCTGCTCCTCCAGGTCGTGCATGACGGTCGCCGTGCGGTGGTAAACCTGACTGTAGTTCAGGCGGTCCCACGCGTTCTGGCCGATCGCATCGCCAGGGTGCGGGTCGAGAGCTCCTTCCGCTCGCTCGGATGCGAATACGTCGGTCCTCGGCTCGATTCCAATGCGCTTGAGAAACGGCGTGGTGAGGCGCACGTCCTGGCCACGTGCTCGCATCATGCGCATGTCCCAATATTCGTTGATGCCCTCGTCGAGCAGCGGTTCTTCGAACTCGTTCGACGCGAGCAGGCCATAGAAATAGCCGTGCCCGAATTCGTGGATGGTGACGAAATCGAGGATCGATGCCGCGAACGTATCGGGTTCGACGCTCGCGTAACCGACGGTCGTGAACAGCGTCTGGTACTCCATTCCGCCCGCTTCGATCGCGTTGAACGGCGGGATGATGCAAGTCGAGGTGCGGTAGGGATACGGTCCCAGCGTGTCGGAGAACCAATGGATGGAATCGATCGTCGCGCGAAGCGCCGGCGCCGCACTCGCCGCGTATTCGGGTGGGTAGAAGACCTTGACCGATACGTGAGGACTACCTGGCCCATCGTAGGCTCCCTCGAGCGGCGGCGCGAAGTTGTCGGCGGCCATCCAGGCGAAATCGTGAATGTCACCCTGCACGAACCGGTGCGTGACCAGCTCCCCCTTTTCGACCGGCGCTCCCTGCTCTTCGCCGGTCGAGGCAACCTGAAACCCCTTGGGCACGGTGATGCGTACGTCGTACTCCCCAAAGTCCGCGTAAAACTCGCTGAACATGTGAAACTCGTGAACGTTCCAGCGCGGCTCGGTGGCGCCTCTCTCCCCGGCGAGCTCGAGCACCCCCACTTTGGGAAACCATTGCCCCACCATGTGGAAGCTCGCGAACCAGCCGGTGCGCGCGATCACCCGCGGCAACTGATCGCGAAAGACGATATCGATCTCGGCGCTGCCCCCCGGTGCGATGGGCGTCGGCAAATCGAGCTGTGCCACGGTGTGATCGCTTTCCGGTCCGCCGTCCGGATGGACAAAGGTCCATGGCACCGTCGCACCGTTTTGCTCCACCTTCTGGAGCTCGATGTGGCCCCACTCGCCCTCGTTGACCTCGACGTCGCTGCGGAACACGAAGCTTCGCTCGCGGCGCTCGGTGAAGAACGTGCTGCCGAGCCCTTCGAAGGCGTTGAGGTAGAGGTGAACGTACATGCGACTCACCACGCGATCGCTGCGATTTCTCCAGGTGAGCTTCTCTCGGGCCTCGATGACGTGCGCCCCGGGATCGAGCGTCGCGTCGATATCGTACTTCACGACCCTTTGCGAGAGCGTCGGCTCGATGCCCGAACGCGGTCCACCCCATGCATTCTCGGCGCTCGGTGTCTCCACGGCGGACGCGTGCGGGGATGCAAAAGGGATCTCCCCTTCCACTCGGGCGGCGCTCGGGTCGGCGGTTTCTTGCCCATGGGCGACCGAAGCACTCGGCGCGGCCTGCGGCCCGCCGGCGGCCATCGCGGAGAGCACCGTCGCGAATACGATCGCCGCAGCGAGGGTTCGGCCTCTAGTCATCGAATCCCCTTCGCAAATGATGGCCGTGAAAAGTGCACGCCAACGTTGGTAGCGCGCCGTGCTTGCCGGCGGCAAGAGGCCCCGTTGACACCGGTGGACCACAGCCCCATCGTTCGCGCGTGGCGCACACCAATCCTCCACAAACCGTAATCCGCGATCTTCTGGTCTCCGCTCGGCACCTGGCCATCGTCGGTGCGTCGTCCAGCACCGACCGCCCGTCGTACCAAATCGCCCGCAAGCTACAATCCGCAGGCTACCGCATTCTGCCGGTCAATCCGAACGAGCGAGAAGTGCTCGGCGAGCGAGCCTATCGGTCGCTCGACGAAGTACCGGAGCCTGTCGACATCGTGGTGGTGTTTCGCAGGCCCGAATACACCCCCGCGATCGCCGAACAAGCCGTCAAAAAGGGTGCGCGGGCTCTATGGCTGCAGACTGGAATCGCCAATGACGAGGCGGCGCGAATCGCGTCGGGGCTCATCGTGGTGATGGACAACTGCATCGGCGTCGCGCACAGCTTGCTCGGCATTCCGCCGAAACATCCTTAACGTCAGAGCGCCTTCAACGTGCGTGCGAAAAAAGCATCGATCCGCGACCAGGCATCGCTGGCGGCCGGCGCGTCGTAGCCATCTTTGTTGCCGGGATTCATGAATGCGTGGGCCTTCCCATCGTAAATCTTGATGTCGTGATCCTTCTTGCGCTCCTTCAGCTGCGATTCGAACGACCGCACGTCGGCGGGAGGAATGCCGCGATCGGCACCTGCAAAATTACCCAGCACGGTGGCGCGAATCGCGTCGATCTTGGCGGGGGTGGTGATGAGCCGACCGTAATTGACGACCACCGCGCGAAGCCGAGGCTCGCTCGTCGCGAACGCCAGCGAATACCCGCCCCCCATGCACCATCCGATGCTGCCGATGCGATTGGGATCCACGTCGGCGCGAGCTGCCAACCACTGGAAACCGGCTTGGAGATCGCCGAGCGCCCGATCTTCCGGCATGCCGCGCATGAGCTCGTGGGCCTCGCCGGGATCGCTGGTCGCGCGGCCGCGGTAGAGATCTACGGCGAGAGCGACGTAGCCCTGTCGGGCGAAGCGCGCGGTGTTCTCGCGAATCCAGTCGTTGAGCCCCCACCACTCTTGAATCACGATGATGGCCGGATGCTTACCTTGTCCTTCCGGTAGCACGAGGTAGCCGCGGCCTCCGTCGGGCAGATCGACCGGCGCGCCGGCACTCGCCGGACCGTCGGTCGGCGATGCTGCCGAAGCTATCGAGTTGGTCGGCGCGGCGTTCGACCCGCCTCCGGTTTGCGTTTCCGATCTCGTGCGGCAGGCGAGCAGGTTCGCGGTGATCAGCGTGGCGACGACGGCGAGAACGCGGCGCATGGGAAGTTGGCGCCCGCGCAGGATGTTCGTAAGCGGCATTTTGACGCTTCCCCCTCCTTACGCGGGCAAGGGACACTACCAGAACGCGTGCGCGGGAATCAACGCACGCACTGCGTCAAAATGCGGCAGTGATCGAATGACCGACGGAAACTTACACGAGCGAGACGGGATCGGCGAGCGGCGGCAGAGCGCACTCGTCCTCCGACGGCTCGGACACGGGACCCGCTGCAGGTTCGAGAGCGCCGTGTGCCCGACGGTATTCGTACTGGCCTTCCCGTATGCGTTCTCGCACCCGGTCCAATGGCAAAGTGAATGCAGCCGCGATCGACTCGGAGTTCTCGGCTTCGAGCTCGAAGAGCACGAAGATCGCCCGCAGCTCGAGATCGAGCGTGCGGAGGAACTCCCGAAACGAGGGGAGAGCTCCGTCGGCCGCGGTTTCGATCGCCGGCCCGCGGCGGCCGGCGGCGGCATCGCGACTCGCCACGCTCCGCAGCGCGATGGCCCCGAGCCAAGCGACGGGAGTCGCGGCATTGGGCGGACAGGCTCCGCGACGGTGCACTTCAGCGAAGACGCGCGACACGCCCTCGTCGAGGCGAGAAGGAGCGACGCCGAGGCGCGTAAGAAAGTTGGCAACGAAGGAAGCATGATGACGAAACAACGTTTCAGTCATGGCGCGTTCGCCCGCGGTCCACGCGATGGGCGCTTCCGCGCTTCGCTCCGGATAAGTCGATTTTCGCAGCTTGGGCCATCTCATCGCCGACACTCCCGAGCAAGTGACATGCCAGCAGTTTCGATGTGATCGAGGGACTGACCACCCAACGATAAGGGGGCCGATGGCCGCCAATTTGCCGCCAACAGCCGAAAGGTCGGACGGCACCGATCCGGCGCGCATCGATATGCGCACTGCCGGCAAGGATCTCAGCGATCTCCGATGGATCTCTTGGATCCTTCAACCCCGAGATGGTATCAGGTCGTGCGTAACGTGCGAAATGCGATGGTGATGCGAAGTGCGATGCCAAAGAGAGTCACGATTGCCGATTTAGCCAAGCTCCTGGGGATCGACAAATCGAGCATCTCGCTGGCGCTGCGTGACAGTCCGAAGATGTCTCTCGCGACGCGCGCTCGCGTTCAACGCGCGGCACGCGAGCACAACTACACGCCCAACTGGGCGGCCAAGCAGCTGGCAGGTTCGACCAGCCATGCCATTGGCCTCATCATGCCGAGCGCCTTCGCTTGCCTTACCCACCCTTCGGTCGTGCACACGATTCAAGCTTTGGCGCGGCTCGCGGCCGCTCGTGGTCTCACGCTCAATCTCATTGCCAACGAGCAGCTCACCGCTCGCAGGGACAAGCCGCTCTTGCCGCTTCACGCGGATGGCCTGCTCGTTTGGGGCGACGTCCCTGCTCTGTCGGCGACGTGGTTCTCGAGCGCTTATGCGCGCCCATCGATCGTCCTCGACCCTCACCATCCGAGCTATGCGCGTTACGCCGGCAGCACCATCCGTATCCGCAACAAAGAAGGAGCAGGCGCCGTCGTTGGCCATCTTCATGATCGCGGCGCGCGGCATCTCACGTTCGTCGAGGTGGTGACGGAGCACCTAGGTCACGAGCAGAGGTGGCGTGGCACACGCCAGGCGTGGCTCGAACGCGCCTCGGCAGAGACCTTGCGCAAGATCCACATCGACGAACTTACCGACGACGATCTGTCGAGCGTCGCATCGCGCGGCGACGGGGCGATCTTTTGTTCGAACGACCGCGGCGCCATGCAGGTGTGGCATCGGCTTCACCGCATCGGAATCTCGGTGCCCGAGCAGGTCAAGCTGGCCGGCTTCGACGGCGACGAATACGGCGCGCTCGTCGGGCTCACGACGGCCCTGTTCGATTCGGAAGCTCTCGCCGAAAAGGCTTTCTCCGGACTGCAGAAGCTCATGACCAAGGAAAGCGAGAGGTTCGGCCACGAATCCATTCCGATTACGGTGCGCATCGGAACCACCAGTTGAATCTGGTCCTACATCGAACGAAAGGTAGGACGCGTGACCGATAGACCGAACGCTCGAGCCGTCCGTCTACCGGAACATGAAAGCTGCCCGCCTCGCCCTCGGCCTACTGACCCTGCTCGCTGCAAGTGCCTGCGCGTCTTCGCGCGGCGAACCGGTCGCCGCCTCGCCCGCATCGCCGGGCATGGCGCCAGGATACGTCGATTCGGACCGCCCCATTTCGGAAGGGGCCCCGCCGTTGGCCGAATCCGACCGTCCGGTCGCGCAGCGCGCGATGCCGTGGGCCGATCCGACTCCTCCGCCTTACTCACCGTATGGAGTCGAGCTCTTGTCAGGCGATTATCGATCGCTGCCGAGGTATTACGCGAACGGGCGCGGTTACGTCCTCGGTATGATCGGCGAGCGCTACCGGGTGCGTATCTCGAACCCCACCTCTCGGCGCGTGGAGGCCGTGGTCTCGGTCGATGGTCTCGACGCGATCGACGGCAAAACGGCGAGCTACCAAGACAAGCGGGGCTATGTGATTGCGCCGTACGGAGACATCACGGTGGACGGCTTTCGAACGTCGCTCGACCAAGTCGCGACGTTTCGATTCTCGTCGGTACGTGACTCGTATGCCGGCCGCAAAGGGCAGGACCGCAATGTCGGTGTCATCGGTGTAGCCTTTTTCCCCGAACGCGAGCGCCCGGCGTACCGCATTCCACGGCCTCTCAGTCCCGATGAGCGAGCGCGCCGTTCCGACGTGCCACCGCCTCCTCGCGCGGCACCCGCCCCCGGTCGCTCTTCCGGCGCGCCGGCGCCGGCGCCCTCCGCGGAATCGAAACGAAGCGCCGACGACTACGGCTCGCGCAGCATGCCCGCTCCCGAGAGCCGGCCCGGTCTCGGTACCGAGTTCGGCGAGCAGCGCTACTCGAGCGTGGGATACACCAATTTTCAGCGGGAAAACCCCTCGCACCCGAGCACGCTCGTGGAGCTGCGCTACAACGACCGCCAAGGCCTTCTCGCGCTCGGCATACCCGTCGATGGCGGCTATGTGCGTCCCGACGACACTTCGCTCCGCGAAACCGCCGATCCATTCCCCCGCAGTCGATTCGCGCAACCGCCTCCCCGCTAGCACCACCACGAGCGAGTGCTCAGGGCACCAGGTGCTTCGCCAACACGTCCGGTGCCCGATAGCTCGCGACCATCCCGATCGTCTCCTCGATCGACGGCATCCCTGCCACGTTGTTTTTCGGCGTCGCGTACTCCAGGTACAAGTTGTCGTCGGTGGAGACCAAGTCGACATTCGACCCGCTCGAATCGGCGAGAAAACGATCCAGCGTATCGTCCATCACCAGAAGATCGCCTGCGAGATCCGCGAGCGACCGACCCTCCTCGCGGAGGCGTGCGATGGAAGGGCGCGCGCCGAGCGCTTCCGCTCGCGCGCGTGACATGACGAGCTCCCGCCGGCCACCGACGATGATGCCCTGATTTCCGTGGGCGTAGAGAGCCACGTGCGGGAAAACGGACCGTACCGTAGCCAAGACCGAAGCGAGCTCACGGCGGCGAATGTGATGGAACTGCACCCATTGCTGCAATACGCCGCCCGGGGCGAGCCTATCACGCACGAGCTCGTAGAACTCGCGGCTGTACACGTTGGCCGCACCCGCGAACCAGATACTGGAAATCTCGATTCCGACGACGTCGTACTGCTCGCCGGATACCAAAAGAGCGTTTCTTCCGTCTTCGTTCACGAGCGAGACGCGCGGCTCGTTGAGCGCGCCGCGATTGATGTCCGAGAAGTACGCGCGAGCGGCGTGCACGATCGCCGGTGAGATCTCGGCAACTTCGATACGTGCGAACGGGTAGGCCGCCAGGGTGCCCACGGTCGTGCCGGTTCCGAGACCGATCACGAACGCACGCTCGTGCCGCTCGGTGAGAAGGCACGGAATATGGGCAAAGGCGCGCTGTGCGTCGACCTCGTAGCCGTTGTTTCCCTGGAATTTGCCATTCGTGTAGAGCGTGAGGATGTCGCCCGCGCGAACCACGGTCGTGACGCCCCCGTGAATGTCTTCCCGCACCATCTCGATGGCATCAGGCTCGGGCCCCGATTCGAAATAGACATTGGCGCCACTCGTCAGGCGACCGAGATCCCAGCGCGGCACGGCCAAGCACGTCACGAAGGTCGCCAGCGATACGGCCCAGAGCGCGCGGCTGGCGACCGGGCGACGTGCTCCTCGTCCGCGCATCGCCACCAGAGCGAGGACCGCGTAGCTCGCGGCGATCGCCAACAGACTACGTTGGGAGCCAAGCTGGGGCAGCAGGACAAAGCCCCCCGCGACGGATCCCACGATCGAGCCGAGCGTATTGATGGCCGCGATCTTTCCGACTTCGGCGCCTACTTGCGGACGCGGAGCTAGCTCGCGCAACACGAGCGGGAAAAGCGTCCCCATCGCGGTGGCCGGAGCGGCGAGAGCGAGAAAAGCGACGAGGGCCCGCCCGCCTTCGCGCAGAGCCCAGCTCGTAGCGTACGGACCCATCGCGTCGAACAGCCCGGGCAGCCGGTCCCAAAGGGGGACGGTTGCTGCGAGCACGAGCCCGGCCGTCGCTGCGGCAGCAGGGACGCCCCACGGCTCGCGCGAGAAAATGGGCGGCCCGAGCCACGCGCCGAGACCGAGGCACACCAAAAAGATCGCGAGCATCAAGCCGAAGGCGTAGACGCTCGTTCCGATCACCAGCGCGAGCAAATGCACGAACACGACTTCGGAGGCAAAGACCAGAACGCCTGATCCCGCTGCCACCAGCCACAGCCCGGGCCATCCTGGCGATTCGCGCAGACCCAGAACCTCGCGCGCAGGTTCCGGCGTCTCGTCGGCGCCCCGGCGGCCCAAAATCATCGCGCTCGCGCCGATGACGACGTTGAGGAGAGCGGTCCAACGCAGCGTCCCGCGGAGGCCGAGCGAAGGGACGATGGCGTAGGCTCCCAGAAGCGAACCGAGGGCCCCCCCCGAAACGTTCAAGGCATAGAGACGCGACAGCCACCGTCCGGAGCCGAGTCCCGGTGCCATCGCAGCGAGCAACGGCAACGTTGCTCCCATCCCTGCCGCCGGTACGAACACGACGGTCGTGGCGAGCAGCCACCGCAGGAGCACGATCAGTGGAAGCGATTGCGGAAGCGAATGCGAAAGCGCCACATACGCTCTGCCGATGAGCCAAAAGAGGAGCGGCGAGATCACGCAGAAGCCACCGACCAGAATTTCGGCTGCGCCGTAGGAAAAGAGTCGCCTGGTCAGACGAGCGTTCCACCGGGCCACGAGCGCGCCGCCAACCGAGAGCCCTCCCATGAATGCAACCAGCACTGCGCTCGAGGCGTACGCGGTGGCTCCGAAGACGTACGACAAGTATTTCGAGAAGGTCACTTCGTACACGAGGCCGCTCAGCCCGGAGACGAAGTAGAGGCAAGAGACGGCGAACGCCAACCGGCGGCTTTCGACTGTCTGCTCGCTCGTGCGCATGCGCTCGTGGTTACAGCATTCATGCCGGTACCGGTGAGAAAAGCGCTGCGGCCGGGCGGGGACTCGCCCCCACGATTGTGAGGTACTGGCGCCCGAAGCGGGCCGACGCTACGTTGCGCGAGCGCATGTCCACCCGCAAGAGCCGCCCCCAAAAGACCGACCCGAGCTCGTCGCGTCTGGTCCGCCCCGGGCGCGCCAGGAAAACCGTTGCCATCACCGGCGCGGCCTCCTTTTTGGGCCGAAATTTAGTGGGCCTCTTGGAGGAAGACGATCGCATTGGCCGCATCGTGGCGATCGATCTCGCGAGTCCCAGCACGGCGGGTCAAAAGACGCGCGCCTACGAAGTCGACCTCGCCCAACCGACGGCCGAAGAGCGAACGAGCGAGATCCTCCTGGCCGAACGCACCGACTGCGTCGTTCACCTGGCCTTTCTCGGTTCGCCGACGCACGCGCGCGCTTGGGCGCACGAGCTCGAGTCCGTCGGCACGATGCGCTTGCTCAATGCCGCGCGACAAGCCTCGGTTCGCAAGCTGGTCTTCTGGAGTCAGACCTTGCTCTATGGCGCGCAGCCCACCAACGCGAACTTCCTCTCCGAGCGCCAGCCGTTGAGGGCGCCGATGGGTGAGTCGTTCTTCGCCGACAAGATCGAGGCAGAAGCTGAGGCCAACCGTTTCGCGCAGCGAACTGGCAATATCGTCACGGTGCTGCGCACGGCGCCGGTCCTCGGCCCTACCGTGAAGAATTACCTGTCCAAGTACCTCGCCCGGCGTTTCGTCCCCACCATGATGGGATTCGACCCGCTCTGGCAATTTTTGCACGAGGCCGACGCGATCGCGGCTTTCAAACTGGCGATCCTCAACGACGTCGCTGGCACGTTCAACATCGTGGGCGACGGCGTCCTGCCGCTCTCGACCGTGATCAAGCTCGCCGGACGCGTTGCCGTGCCCGTCCCGCACCTTCTTTTCCCGGCGCTGGCGAGCGCACTCTGGATGGCCCAGCTGTCCGAAGCGCCGCCGGCTTTTCTCGACTACTTGAGGTACGTTTGCGTAGCGGACGGCGAGAAAGCAGCGAGCGAGATGGGGTTTCGGGCAGCGTACACCACGCGTGAGGCGCTCATCGATTATACGAGCGCCCAGCGCTTGCGAGATGTTCGTCTGCTCCACGAGACTCCCGCCTGAGCCCGCACGCACGACTGCCATGGCGAATCGAAAACCACCCAAAAAAAAGTCCGCCGAACGAGAGCCCTCGCCCGCGCCGGAGTCGCCGCCGAGCTCGGATCCGACCTCGCTTTCCGACGACCTGCCGTCCTCGGATCTACCGCCGGCTTCGGAGGCGGACCCCTCGTCGGACGCCCCACCGATCTCCGAGCCTTACGCCACCTTCGACGCGCCTCCGCCGCCGGTCCCCGATCTCACGCCCGAAGACGATCGCGGGGCTTCGTCGCCGGCCCTGTCCATCGACGAGGTCGAAGGGCAAATCCGCAAGCTCGAGATGCAGCTCGACCGCATGATCCAGAAGAGCCAGAGGAAAAGCTCGAGCACGCAAGGCCACGCCCGGCGCGCCGCCCAGGCCATCGCCGAGCGCTGGAGCGTGCCGGCCGACATCGAGCGACCGGGGGGCGACGACGGCACGGTGATGGACGCTGCGCGCGAGCTTCTCTCGAGCGACTACTACCTGCGGCAGTGGGGCCGCATCGCGATGCGCAATCGCTCGGAAGAAGTCGACGAGTTCGGCTTCGACCCCAAATACGCCGCACGCTGGCAGCCGCTTTTCGATTTTCTCTACCGGCGCTATTTCCGCGTCGAAACCGAGGGCGCATCCCACATCCCGAGCGAAGGCCGCTGCCTGGTGGTGGCGAACCACTCGGGCACGTTTCCTTACGATGGCGCCATGTTGAAGACGGCCATGCGCCACGCACACCCCGCGCAGCGCGATCTGAGATGGCTCGCCGAGGATTTCCTCTTCTATTTGCCGTTTCTCGGCGCCTTCATGAATCGCATCGGCGCCGTCCGTGCGTGTCAGGAAAATGCCGAACGACTGCTCAAACAAGGGCGCCTCATCGGCGTCTTCCCGGAGGGGGTGAAGGGGATCGGCAAGCTCTACCGCGATCGCTACAAGCTGCAGCGCTTCGGGCGGGGCGGCTTCATTCGCCTCTGTCTTCGCACCGAGACGCCGGTGGTCCCCTGCGCCATCATCGGAGCCGAAGAGGCCACGCCGATGCTCTATCGGCTCGACTACTTGGCCAACGTGATGGGCATTCCCTATCTGCCGGTTACCCCCATTTTTCCCGCTCTGGGTCCGCTGGGGTTGCTCCCGGCGCCGACCAAGTGGCGCATCGAGTTCGGCGAGCCCATTCGTTTCGATGGCTACGGACCGGAAGCCGCCGACGATTCTCTGCTGGTCGGACGGCTGACCGAGAAGGTGCGCTCCACGATCCAAGCTATGCTGGACCGCAGCGTCTCGGAGCGGCAAAGTGTATGGTTCGGGTAGGCATCAGCGGCGTTCTCGTCATCGACAAGCCGGTCGGTCCCACCAGCCACGATGTCGTCGCGCACCTTCGCCGGGCGCTCGGAACACGGGCCGTGGGGCATGCGGGCACGCTCGATCCGCGCGCCAGTGGCGTGCTGGTGATGGTCGTCGGCGAAGCCACCAAGCTCGTCGCTCACCTGTCGCTGCACGAGAAGCAATACGAGGCCTGGGTGACGTTCGGCGTGGCTACGAACACGCTCGACGCCGAGGGGGCCATCGTCGCGACGGCGGCACTACCACCCGATCTGGCTGACGATTTGAGCGCCCGAACCGCCGAACCGGCGGCGCGAGGCGCCTCTGTCGCTTCGGCGCTCGAGCGCGCGCTCGAGGGTGAACGGTCGCGGCAGGAGCAGGTTCCGCCCGCATTCTCGGCCATCAAGCTGAACGGCCGGGCCGTTCATCGATTGGCGCGCCGCGGCGAACGAGTCGAATTGCCGGCGCGTCCCGTCGAGGTGCGATCGCTCGAAGTGACCGGCACGACCGCCGATTCGGTCGGGCTCGTGCTCACCGTTTCGAAAGGCTACTTCGTGCGATCGCTGGCGAGGGACCTCGGAGACAGGCTGAACGTGCCGGCGCATCTTTCGTCATTGCGTCGCTTGTCGAGCGGCCCGTTTACCTTGGCAGAAGCTTTGCCCCCATCCACGCCGGCCGAAGAGCTCTGCCGGGCCATGCAGCCGCTCGCCGAGGTGGTCGCGCGCGTGCTCCCCACGGCGAAGCTGTCGGAGGAGGGGGTGCGCCGCGCGCGATGTGGCAAGCTGCTGTCATCCGAGCATTTCACGTCGGTTCCCGCGCATGGCCCAACGGCATGGTTGAGTCCAAGCGGCGACGTCGTCGCAGTAGGAAGGGCCGCCGACGAGCTGCATTTCGCGGTGGATCGGGGATTTGGTCAGCCCACTTCGAGCTCCGCGACCTGAAGGCGGCGGGCGCCGAGCCTCTCGGAGATGCGGCGACGCCACTCGAGGGGATCGACGCCCGGCGGAAGATCGAGGCAGATGCGCAACACGCCCGCGTCGGAGTGGATCGTGAGCGTGGCCCCTTCGAGCGCACCGGCCCCGAACTCGAGTCGCGCGGAACCGCTGTGAGCGTCGCCCGACCAAGCCACGCGCCGCACGAACCGGGACATCATGTGCTCGAGCGATGTCCTAGACGCTCGCGCGACGGCGTCCTCGCCAAGCGCTGCCAAAGGCGGCTGTGCGGCACCTACATGCGGCACGAGCCCTTGGGAAAAAAGGCTGCGCGTCATTGGATCGAGCGGGTCGACCGCACCACTCGGGGCTGGGGAGTGACGCGGATCATCGTCGACTCGTTCCACCGGGGCGCGGCCTACTTTCATCTCGCCGGACGCGCCAGACCCGACGCAGCCCTCGAGCGATGTCGCCCCGAGAAACGTTCGAGGCTGCGCCGGCGCAGCAGACTTCAGGATCATCGCGAAGGGCAGGCGGGCTCGGCTGGAGCAACTCGCGCCCGTCGCACCAGGGGCCGCCTGCCGGACCGGTTGGGTATCGCGGGCAATGGGTGGGACACTGGCCATGCCTCCCTGTCGGGTCAACGCCACGAAAGTTGCTAGAAATCTGCTGCAGGCGCCCCGCGGGTGCGACCCTATGCCCCGGGGGCACCCTTGCGCCATGGCGGGGACGTCCGCTACGTTCTTAGGGGGCGGCTCCGCCCCGGCGTTCGCAAGCGCCGAGGGGCCCAGCTCCCAAGAGGACCGCGAGGAGATGAGTTGACGTTACCAGAGGCCGGGGTGTTCGAAGGCCTTGCCGGAGCGCTGGTGTGCGCGATGATCGGCTCGGTATTCGCCGCGATGGATGCGGCGCTCGCCTCGCTGAATCCTGCCCGCTTGTCCACCCTGCACGCGGAATCAACCGGGCTGTCGAAGGCGAGCCTGGGCCATTACCTGATCCATCCGACGACGCGGCATTCCCAATGGCTCGTCGGTCGCGTGGTCTGCATGTCACTGGCGGCGGTCCTCGTTGCCAACGCGGTCGCGCGCTTCGTCCCACATTGGGCGCTCGTGCCACTCGGCGCGTTGGGCGCGCTCGTCACCTACGGCCCGCTGGCCGAAATCGGAATCACCCTCGGCCGAAGCCGCGCCGACTACCTCGCCTCTCGCGTTCTTCCTTTCTTGCGGCCCCTCGAGTGGATCTTGTGGCCGTTCGCAGCGCCGCTATCCGTTCTCGGCCGTCGCGCCACGCAGTGGCTCGGACCGGAGGCGCCCCGCGACGCCCGCCACACGGAAACCGAAGTCGAATGGGTGGTGACCGAGGGGCAAAAGGACGGTTCGCTCGGCCAAGAGCCCGCCGACATGATTCGCAACGTCCTCGAGCTGAAAGACCTGGTCGCTCGCGATGTCATGGTCCCGCGCACCCGTGTGTGCGCCATCGAGGTCGAAACGCCACTTCCCGACGTCCTCAAAATCGTCGCCAGCGAGGGACACTCCCGCTATCCCGTGTACCGCGACCAGGTCGATAACATCGTCGGCCTTCTCTACGCCAAGGACCTGTTTCGTCTCGTCAAGGACGACAAGATGCAAGCGACGCGGCTCGGCGACCTCGTCCGCGCCCCGGTGAACTTCGTGCCCGAGATGCAGGGCGTTTCCAGCGTGCTGCGGGAAATGCGCGCACGCCGCCTTCACATGGCCGTCGTCATCGACGAGTTCGGGGGGGTGAGCGGTATCGTGACCTTGGAGGACATTCTCGAAGTCATCGTGGGAGAAATCCGCGACGAATACGACACCGAAGAAGCACCGATTCAAGACCTCGGCGACGGTCGCCTGCTGGCGGACGCCGCCGTGTCGGTCCACGACTTGGCCGCCTACCTCGGCGCCGAAATTCCGGACAGCGGCGATTACGAATCGCTCGGCGGTCTGCTCATCCACCAAGCGGGCAAGGTTCCGTCGGTCGGCACCCACATCGAAGCATTCCATTTGTCCTTCGTCGTTCGCGACGCCGACGAAAAGCGAATCGCCAAGGTCGAGATTATCCGCCCGCGACCCCTTTCCGAATTGCCGCCTTCTGCTTCCGGTGAAGGCCCGGTGGCCCCCGAAGCCGGCCCCGCGGCGAACGGCTCGTCGGCGCCCCCCCAGTCAGACGCGGGGCAATCGAGCTCGGATGGCGAACGCAAGGTCGCTTCCGCCGCGACATGAACCCGCCTGGTCGCGTCCCCGCGCCCCCCGCATTCGAACTCTTCCCCCTACTCGATCGCAGCTGGCCGGGCGACGGCATCGGTTCGATCGCCGTCATCATCGCCCAGCTTCCCGACCCGGCGGAGCTGCCGGCCGGTGGGCTGGTCCTCGTACGCGAGGTAGGTCCGGCCCCCCGCGGGTTGGGTGAATGGTTGGCCTGGGCAGAGCGACTCGTAGGCAAGCCTCGCAAGGCACACGCGGCCGTCCGCTGTACTGCACTGCTTGCGCGAGGCTATCGCGACATCGGCGCATCGCGCGACCCGCGAACGAACGAAGAGCTCGTCTGGGCGCGGGTCCCTATCTCTGACCGATCTTCCGAAGCGCCTTGAGAAGGTCGTCGCCTTTCACCAGGACGCCCGTCTCGTTGTCGTCACCGGGCGTACCGCTGCCGGTGAGGACCGCCTCGGTCTTGGCGAGCTCGCTGGTGATGCGGGCGAGAACGTCGCTGGGAAAAGAGTTGCTGACCGAATCGGGATCGAGCGGGATCGTCATGATCTTCTTTTCGCTCGAAATGACATCGCCCCCATTGTAGCGGTCGGTATCGACGAGCTCGCGACCGTTCGAGATCTTGAATTTGCCCGGCCAGCTGTCCTTGTACCCGAACGAATCGGTGGGATTGATGGCCGCGAGCACCGCGACCGGGCCGTGGGCCGGGCTCTTCTGAACGAAGACCGACCAACCGACTTTGGGATTGCTCGCCGCGCCGAGGGCGGCCTGGATGGCCGGCTTTTGCGCGCTGAACAGATTCTTCAGCGCGTCCTTGCGATCGTTGAGCGCCTCGACGTCGTTCGTGTAGTTGAAGAGCATCGTCAGCGTCTTCGGGTCGAAGCGGCCGATGTTGCGACCGGCGAGCCTGTCGGCGCCGAACGGAATGGAGAGACCGCCGAGATCGTTGGCGAACGCCTCGGGGAACTTCTTTTCCTTCATATCTTTGACGGCAGCACCAATTTTAGCAGCGAGGTCCTTGATCTTGCCCTGCGACTTGTCGATATCGACGATGAGATCCTGGGCACCCTGGACGGCAACCGTCGCGCCCTTGGCGTCGGCGTGACGCCCTCCCCAGGCATAACCGAGCCCGAGACCGCCGATGGCGGTGATGAACGCCAGGATCGCCGCGCGTTTGCCGCCCCGCTGAGCGGCGCGCATCGTTGCTTCGTCGAGCTCGATCTTGATGGTCGAAGGCATCGCCCGCCCGGCGTGGCCGCCGGTGGCCACGCGTGCTCCGAACGGATCGGTGGTGGGACCACCGCCGAACGGAGGCATCGGAACGCCGCCGCCGACAGGAACGCCCGGAGCTCCGCCGAATCCACCCTGAGCGCCCGTGCCAATCGCGGGCGGGGGCACGGAACTGAACGCGCGGCCCGTGGGAGCGACCGGGACTTGAACTCCCCCTCCCACCTGCGCTTTCCCAAGACGGGCTTTCAGATCGATCTTCGGTTTTTCAGCCATGAGGTTCCTCGTAACACGACTCGGTCCGGATGCTCGCTAAGTCGAGTGCTGTAAGACGGGGCGGCCAAGTCCGGCGGCTCCGAGAGCGCACGCGGTGGAAAGCTTAAGGACTTTCGAAAGGAGGCCGGAGCAAGCGCACGTTAGCGAGGTGAGCTCCACGATGTCAACGTTTGACCTCGAAGCGAGCTGCGGCCATTCTGCCGGGGCACTCATGGCGCACATCGTCGTCATCGATAACTACGATTCATTCACCTACAACCTCGTACAGTACCTCGAGACGCTCGGGGCGACCTGTGACGTGGTGCTGAACGATGCCTGCGATGTCGCTGGACTCGCCACCCGCCGGCCGCGGGGCATCGTGATCTCCCCGGGGCCGTGCACGCCGGACGAGGCCGGCGTGAGCCTCGCGACGGTGTCGTATTTTGCCGGTAAGGTGCCCATTCTCGGGGTCTGCCTCGGGCATCAATCCATCGGGCAGGCCTTCGGCGGCCGCGTGGTGCGAGCCGAGAGGTTGATGCACGGAAAGACTTCGCCCATCGAGCACGATGGCCGATCCGTTTTTCAGAACCTCGCCAACCCATTTACCGCGACGCGCTACCACTCGCTGCTCGTCGAGCGGTCGAGTCTGCCCGAAACGCTCGAGGTGAGCGCGTGGACACGCGAGGGGGAGATCATGGGCCTGCGGCACAAATCGTTGCCCGTCGAGGGCGTACAGTTTCACCCCGAATCGATCTTGACGGACGAGGGGATGGCGCTTCTACGAAATTGGCTTTCCACGGTGAGCGAGGAGGCCTCGTGAGCTCGGATCCGGTCACCTTCGCCAGTGTGTTTCGCGAAATCACGAGCCCGCAGGGCATCGAAGCGCGAAGCGTTCGCGCCGCCTTCGAGACCATTCTGGCGGGACACTGGACACCCGCCCAGATCGCAGGTTTCGTCGTCGCACTGCGCATGCGCGGGGAGACCTCCGCCATCATCGCCGCCGCCGTCGAAGCCCTGCGCGCGGCGATGGTCGTCGTGGATCACGGTCTCGAGGCAACGCTCGATACGTGCGGCACGGGCGGGGATGGTCTCGGCACTCTCAACGTTTCGACGGCCGCTGCCATCGTCGTGTCGTCCCTCGGCGTCTCGGTCGCCAAACATGGCAACCGCGCCGTGTCGAGCCGCGCCGGCAGCGCCGAAGTGGTCGAAGCGCTCGGAGTTCCGATCGATCTGCCTGCCGAGCGGCAGGCGGGGGTGCTTCGCGAAGCGGGCATCGCTTTTCTGTTCGCGCCGACGCATCACCCGGCCATGAAGCACGTCGCGGTCGCGCGGCGCGAGCTCGGGATCCGGACCATCTTCAACATCTTGGGACCGCTCGCCAACCCGGCGCGGGCCACGCATCAGCTCCTTGGAACCTACGATGATGCGCTGCGTCCGATCATGGCCGAAACGCTGCGCGCGCTCGGCACCCGCCGCGCGTGGATCGTGCGCGGCGAGGAAGGGATCGACGAAGTGAGTCCCAGCGGTCCGACGCGGGTCACCGAGCTCGATGCTGACGGAGTGCGAGAGCGGGTCGTCACGCCGGAAGATTTCGGGATCGCGAGGCTCGGGCCCGAGGCTCTCGCTGGAGGAGACGCCGCGGCCAACGCGAAGGTCATCGAGTCGATCTTGCGGGGCGAGCCACACCCCGCCCGCGCGGCGATCGTCATCAATGCGGCGGCAGCAACCGTCGTGGCCCGTGGCGGCGACCTCCGAGACGCCGCTGCGTCCGCCGAGCGTGCGATCGCGTCAGGCAGCGCGTTCGCGACGCTCGAGCGCTGGAGAGCCGCCGCAGCACGCGCCCGGGCGTAGTCATGGGGGTCCTTTCGGAGATCTTGGCGCAAAAGGCGCGGGAGGTCTCGGCGCTCCGCGAGGCCCCGAGCGCGTCGCGGCCCGAATCGTGGCCGGTGCGCGATGTCCTCGCCGCGCTGACACGACCGCAGGGGGCGCCCCTCCGTCTCATCGCGGAGATCAAATACCGCTCGCCATCGGCCGGTCCCCTCTCGCGCGCGCTCGGTCCGGGCGAAAGGGCCAGGCGCTACCAAGAGGGGGGTGCCTCGATGATCAGCGTTCTCACCGACACGACTTGGTTCGGAGGATCTTTCGACGACCTCGGCGCCGCGCGCTCCTCTGTCAGCGTTCCAGTCTTGTGTAAGGACTTCATCATCGATCCCATCCAGATCGAACGGGCATGGGCTGCCGGCGCGGATAGCAGCTTGATCATCGTGCGATGTCTTCCTCGAGGCCAAGCCGTTGCCGAGCTCGTCGCCGCCGGGCGCACCCGCGGTCTCGAGCCGTTCGTCGAGGTCGTCGACGAACAGGAGCTCGAGCTCGCGATCGACGCAGGGGCCCGCGTCATCGGCGTCAACGCGCGCGATCTCGACACGCTAGAGATGAACGCCGAACGCGCCCGGCGCGTGGTCGCCCAAATCCCCCGCCACCTCGTCGCGGTTCATCTCTCCGGTCTGAAGTCGGGAGCTGACGCCTCCGAAATGGCCGCATCGCGGGCCGACGCGGCGCTGGTCGGCGAGGCCCTGATGCGGCGCGATGATCCGGAGGCCCTCGTCGCCGAGTTCGCTCGCGGCGCCTCGATCGGCAAAAATTAGCGGGTCGCGAGGGGTGACCGTATGTTCGCGGTGTGGACCTGTCCGCGGCGATCGACGCGTACCTCGACCACCTCCGGGTCGAACGGGGGCTGGCTCCGAACAGCGTGGTTTCGTACGCGACCGATCTGGCCAAGCTGGCGGGCTTCGCCGAAGAACGGGGAGCGACGCTCACCGAGCAGCTCGACCCGGTCATCGTCACACGATTTCTCGTTGCACTCCACAAACAGGGGCTGAGCGCGCGCTCCGCGGCAAGGCACCTCTCCGCCGTGCGGGGGTTCTGCCGCTTTCTTCTTCAGGAGCGGCTGATTGTGTCCGATCCAACCGCGCTCGTCGCGCCGCCGCGGCTCGGCAGAAAGCTTCCCGTCGTCCTCTTGTTCGAGGAAGTGACCCGGCTGCTTGCGGCCCCCGATGTCTCGCGCGCGCGGGGGACGCGCGACCGCGCCATGCTCTCACTGATGTATGCCGCTGGGCTGCGTGTCAGCGAGCTCTGCGCGCTCAAGCGGGGCGACGTCGACCGCCAGCGCGGCTTCGTGACGGTGCTCGGCAAAGGTGGAAAGCGCAGGCTCGTGCCCGTCGGCGAGGTGGCCCTGGCCGATTTGGAGGCTTACCTCGCAGCCGACCGGCCTGCCCGCAGCGCCCGGTCCCCGGCGGCCCTCTTCCTGTCGTCTTGGGGAAAGCCGATGTCCCGCCAAGGTTTTTGGAAACTGGTGCTGCGCTACGCCCGAAGGGCAGGTATCCACAAGCCCATCTCACCTCACAAGCTGAGGCACTCGTTTGCGACGCACCTGCTCGAAGGCGGTGCCGATCTGCGGAGCGTCCAAGCCATGCTCGGACACGCCAATATCGCCACAACCGAAATCTACACGCACGTCGCGCCTGACCATGTCCGGCGCGCCCATCGGCGGGCCCACCCGCGTGCGTAGCACGCGTCGTCATCGAGCCCGCGGCGACAACTCGAGTCCGAAGCCATCAAGCAACGGAGGCCCGACATGGGCCTTCCAGGGCTCACATTCGGCACACAAGTATCCGTTTTCGTGACCTTTATTGATGAAAAAGGACGATGCTGATCATGGCCGCTAGTCATCCCCCCGGCCTACGGGGTAATCTAGACCCGTCACCCCCTATGCAGACGCATTCGCGCCCTCATGCGGCGCACCCCCCAAGATCGCTCGCATCCGGCGTGCACGCAGCGATCAAAAAAAAGAAGACTCCACCGCCCATCTTGGCGAGCGAAGTCCTTCGTGAGGATCTCGCTCCCACCGAACCGGGACGGCGTGCTTCGCGGCTCTGGGATGCGGTTGTCGCCGTCCTCTTCCTGGCCGTTGGAATCTGCCTGCGGTTCGACCTCGGCGTGGCCGATCTGGCTCCGCAGGCGGGAGCTATCTGCCTGGCGGCGGCGGCTGCCATCGGCGCGACGGCGCTCGTCCCCTTCCCGTACGTTTGGCGGGCGGCGGTCGGCGGACTGGTGGGCGCCGTCGTGGTCGTGGCTGGGCTTTTCGGCGGCGGGCCCCTCGCGCTGCTCGGCGATGCGGCTTCGGCGACTTGGCTCGAGTCGTTCCGCGTGATCACCTGCGTGGCACTGCCGGCGGCGTTGCTCTTCCGCTCGCATTATCGTGCCTATGAGCGCGGGCGCGTCCTTTTGGCGACGTCCTTCGTTTTGGCGCTGCCCTTCCTCGTCGAGGAGGCATTCCTCGCCACGCAAGGGGTCGCCATCGCGCGCGTCGGGGCGGCACTCGCCCTGACCGGTACGCTGTCCGCCCTGATCGCCTTCATGCCAGCCCCCACCACTTCGGTAACGGCCTGGTGCGCGCAGACGCTCACTTTTTTGGTGGCGCTCGAACTCGGGCTGCGGCAATTCCACGCGCCATTGCCTGCGGGCAGCGGGCCGCTCGCGTATGCGCTCACGGGCGTGGCCTTTTTTGCCTCGGTCGTGCCGATCGCGCTTGGGCTCTTCCAGATGCTGTCGTTCGTTTACTCGCGCGAAGCACGTCTGGTCGATCTGCATCGTCGCCCGTCCGAGCCTCCACGCGAGACCCAGCAACCCGCCTCTTCCGACTGAACACGCCTAAACGCCTCGCCGACGGGCTTTGCTTGACAAAAGCCCGCGCGTCCTTCACTTTCCCGCTCCCTTCGGACTTCGGGACAGACACCCCGGGGAAAGCCCTAGCGAGCACCGTCATGGCGAAAAGCGACATCACCGGCAAGCGCAAACTCAAGGCGCGCAATGTCTCGCACTCGAACATCAAGACGAAGCGTTGGCAGAATCTCAACATCCAGACACGTCGCGTGTGGGTTCCCGAGGTCGGGCGCTTCGTCACGCTGAATCTGACCACGCGCGACATCCGCACCATCGACAAGATCGGCGTCGTCGCCTACGCGAGGCGTTACGGGGTCGGCCTCGTCTGACGCCGAGTGGCCGTTGAGCTCGGGACCAGCGGCCAAGTAGCACTACTGCGTCAGATCTTGGCTATGACAGATCACGATCAGCAATTGCCGCGTTTCGCCCAGGCAAATGACGGCGAGGCCGTCGGTAGGGCGCATCAAACCGGAATGGCCGCCAGGCCTCGCCTCTTCGACTTTGCCGACGGCCAGTTCCGCCGGTCCGGTCAGTGCTTGAGTGGGCCTACGGCTATTCCGATGAAACGATCTGGCAGGGACGATCTGACGCAGTAATGTTAGGCCCGCGGTCAGGGAGCCCGCATGCGGCTGGTCACCTTCGAAATCCGAGGCAACGAGAGCTACGGAGCTCTGCTCGACGAGCGATCGCTGGTCGAGCTGAGCGCGGCTTTCGCCTGGCACGAGGCTGACCAGGGGCGTTCGTCGAGCAGAGACGCGGTGACCGCCAGCTACGGGTCGAACCTGCTCGACTTCATCCGGCTGGAGAGTCGGACTTTGCCGCTGGCGCGCGCCATCGCTCATCGCGCCCGCCAAGGGAACTTACCTGCCGTTTTCGAAGGCAGGAGGCTATGCGTTGCTCTCGACGATGTTCGCCTTCTTGCCCCGCTGCCGCACCCTCCGTCGTTGCGCGATGGCTATGCATTTCGGCAGCACGTGGAAACAGCGCGGCGCAACCGGGGCGTGCCGATGATTCCTGAATTCGACCAGTTTCCCGTGTTCTATTTCGGCAATCACCAGGCGATTACCGGACCGGGCGACGTCGAGGTCGAGCCCCTGCAGATGAACCAGCTCGACTTCGAGCTCGAGGTTGCCATCGTCGTCGGCAAAGGCGGCCGCACGGTATCCGCCGCGCAAGCCGACGATCACGTGTTCGGACTCACGATCATGAACGATTGGTCGGCGCGCGCCCTGCAATTGCAGGAGATGAAGCTGAACCTGGGACCGGCGAAGGGCAAAGACTTTGCTACGACCCTCGGTCCCTGGCTCGTCACGCTCGACGAAGTTGCCGACCGCACCGTGCGCGGAGCGAACGGCGCATCGTTCGACCTCGCGATGACCGCCGAAGTGAACGGCACCGTCATTTCGCGGGGCAATGTGAAAGACATGACCTTTACGTTCGCTCAGATTCTCGAACGCGCGAGCTACGGCGTCATGCTCTATCCAGGTGACGTCATCGGCTCAGGCACCGTCGGCACCGGGTGTTTCTACGAACTCAACGGCTCCGGCGTCACCAACCAGTGGCTCCAGCCGGGCGATCGGGTGGTGCTCGAAATCGAGCGGCTGGGGCGGCTCGAGAACCGCATCGTTTTGGCCGGGCGCGACGAACCTCTCAGGTAGGTGTGGGGGCACGAAACGTATCTTTGGCCCGCCGGAGTGCGGCGAAGACTTCGACGTCCGGCGCATGCGCGCCGAGTTTCATGGCATCGCGAATTTCCGAGCTGTGACAGCGCAAGAAGGGATTGGTCGCGAGCTCCTCGCGCAGCTGCGATCCCACCGTGGCCTCGTTGTGTTTGCGTAGCTCGCGTGCTCGCGCGAGGCGCTCGGCCACTTGCGTGTTGCTCGGCTCGACGGTGGCGGAGAACGCAAGATTGCTGATGGTGTACTCGTGCCCGCAAAATACCCGCGTGCTCTCGTCGAGGGAGGCCAGCACATCGTTGAGCGAACGGAACATCATCGCTGGGCTTCCCTCGAAGAGACGCCCGCAACCCGCCAGAAACAGCGTATCGCCGGTGAAGACCGCGTCTTCGGCGACGTAGGCCACGGCGCCGAGCGTGTGCCCCGGAATGTGGAGCACTTTGAAGGTCGTTTTTCCCCACCTGAACGTCTGACCGTCACGTAGGAACTCGGTCTGCCCCGGAATACGCCCCTTGTCCGTTTCGTATCCGAACACCCGCACATCGCGGTACTCGCTGACGAGCTCGTTGTTACCGCCAACGTGATCGTAGTGGTGGTGGGTCGAAAAAATCGCGGTGAGGCGCCCCTCCGTGCCGGCCATCGCGGCGAGCACAGGCCCCTCCTCCGATGCATCCACGACCGCCAGTTCGCCACTGCCGTCCTCGAGCAGGTACGCATAGTTGTCCTTCAGGCAAGCAACGGCCGTCACGCGAAGCATCGGGCCGAAGCTAGCACCCCCTTTCCCCCCCTCGCACTGATCCCATGTACAGCGTTTCGTCAGAAAGGTCTCGATTGCCCGGCAGCTGTCGTCTAATACGGCCGCGGGCCACGCAATTCTTGACGTCGAACCTCCCTCAGGTTTTCTTGGGAGGCGCCAGGCCCTCAAAGACCGAAAGACGGATGCGAACGCTCATCGACGCGCTGCGTGAAAACGCGCGGCACAGCCACAAAGGGATTACCTTCGTTCGCTCGGACGGGCGCGAACAGACGTTGTCGTACCGCGAGGTCTGGGAGCAAGCGCGGCGGCGCGCTCAGCTCCTGCACGACCACGACGTCGGACGAGGCGACCGCGTGCTTCTTACGCTACCGGAACCCGACGATTTCGTTCTCGCCTTCTTCGGCGCGCTGGTGGCGGGGGCGGTGCCGGTTCCGCTCTACCCTCCCCACACGCTCGCTCGGCTCGACGCTTACCTCGCCAATTTGTCACGCATTGCGGAAGTCGCCGATGCCAAGCTCCTCATCACCGGTAACCGGCCCCTGCACGCGGACGTAGCCATCGCGGAAAGCACGCGAGCACTCTTCGCGTTGCCGAGTCTTCGGGCCGAGCAAATGGCGGCGGCCGGTGCAGTCACCGCGGATCCCTGCGCCGGCGCAGCGCCCCAGGATCTCGCCTTTTTGCAGTTTACGTCCGGCAGCACGTCACACCCGAAAGGGGTGATGGTGACCCACGAAAATCTGGCGGCCAACGCGCACGCCATCATGTGCGATGGTCTGCGCTCCGATCCCGAGCGCGACAAAGGCGTCAGCTGGCTGCCGCTCTACCATGACATGGGCCTCATCGGCTTCGTCATTGCTCCCATCTTCGCCGAGGTACCGGTGGTGCTGCTTCCCACGACGTCGTTCGTGCGACGACCCTCATCGTGGCTCGACGCCGTGCACCGCCATCGCGGCACGATCACCTTTGCGCCCAACTTCGCCTACGCGCTCGCCGTGCAGGGAATTTCGCCCCGGCAGATGGAAGGTTGGGACCTTTCGTGCGTCCGCGCGCTCGGATGCGGTGCCGAACCCATCGACGCGTCAACCGTGCGCAGCTTTCTCGACAAGTTCGAACCGGCGGGGCTCAAAAGAACGGCGATCCTGCCCTCCTACGGGCTCGCCGAGGCTACGCTCGCCGTCACATTTTCCGACCTCGACGAGGCGCTCCAGACCGATGCCGTCGACCCGAAAGCGTTGCTGCAAGGCCGGGCCGCCAAAGCGAGCAATGGTCACGCGCTCGAGCTCGTTTCATGCGGGAGGCCCTTTCCTTCCCACCGGGTCGAGATCCTCGACGAGCAGGGAAATGCGCTCGGCGAGCGTGAAATCGGCGAGATCGTGGTGCGAGGACCGAGCGTGACGCAGGGCTATTTCGGCGATGACCGAGCCACCGAATCGACCTTTCGCGGCGGGCGCCTTTTTACCGGCGACCTCGGCTACTTCGCCGAGGGGCGGCTCTACGTTTGTGGCCGGAGCAAGGACCTCATCATCCTGCGCGGCCGTAACTACTTTCCGCAAGACATCGAGAAGATCATCTCCGAGGTGGAGGGAATCCGCACCTCGCAGGTGGCGGTTTTTACTTGTCCACCCGACCAGAACGGCCACGCTCTGCTCGACGTGGGGCTGCACTCGAGTAACGAACGGTTGGTGGCCGTGGCCGAGGTGACCAAATCGCAGTTTGCCGAAGACGCCGTGCGCAAAGCGATCGTTTCTGCCGTGCACGCGCAAATGGGGCTGTTGGTCGACGAAGTTCACTTTTTGCGGCGCGGAGCGCTGCCCAAGACGTCGAGCGGCAAAGTTCGTCGCAGAGAAACGCGCGCACGCCTCCAGGCGGGAACTCTCGCGTTGGCGACGGGGAACGAGAAATAACGTGGGATCCACCAAAGACGAAGTTCAGGTCTCGTACGACGTCTCCAACGATTTCTTCCGCCTCTGGCTCGACGAGCGGATGAATTACACGAGCGCGGTCTTCGAAAACGACGAGCAGTCGCTGGAGGCCGCGCAGCTCAACAAGCTTCGGATCCTGGCGGATTTCGCCCACATCACACCCGAATCCAAAGTCCTCGACATCGGCTGCGGTTGGGGCGCCAACCTCGAATACCTGGCGACCACGCGCGGTGTGAAGAGCGCCTACGGCGTGACGCTCTCGAGCGCCCAGATGGAAGAGATCAACCGCCGCGGCATTCCCGGCGTCAAGGCGTATTGCTGCGACTACAAGGACCATCGCCCGGAGATCAAATACGACGCGGTCGAGTCGATTTGCATGATCGATCACCTCGTTTCGCCCGAGGAGGCGCGTCTCGGCAAGGCGATCGACAACCTGCGCAAGTTTTTCCGCACCGTTCACCAGTGGACCTCGCCCGGTGCGTGGTTCGGCTTGCAGCACATCGTGAGAAATCGTGTCCCTCGCGACAAGAAGGATCTCGAAGACGTACACTGGGTGACCCACGTGATCTTTCCGGGCGGCCTGAACCCACGCATCGAGGAGGTCGTGCAAGCGGTCAACCCTTACTGGGAGATCATCGAGATGCACTCCCGCCGCGTCCATTACCGGCGCACGACCTTCGAGTGGCGGCGCCGTTTGCGCGATCATGAAGCCGAAATCCGCCGGCGGTGGGGCGACCAGGTCTTCGAAGACTACGATCGATACTTGAGCACATGCGTCACGGCATTCGACAAGCATTACTCGTCATTGGCCCAGTACTCGCTTCGACGCATCGACTAGGATATCGGCAGGAGAGCAACGGTGATGAAGAGTCAAGAGGAGCTCATCGCTCTTTTCAAACAGGTCGCTACCGAGGTCGACAAACGGGAGTTTCGCGACGTGACCGGCGAGTCGGTCATCAGTGATCTGGGCATCGACTCGCTTTCGATGATGCAGATCGTGGGGGAGATGGAGCTGCGACTCAACATCATGATCCCCGACGAGGATCTGGTCGAGCTCGTCACCGTCGCCGATTTGGTCGGGGTGGTCGCGCGCCGGATCGAAGGGGTATAGATGGAGACCCGCCTCGCCATGCGGCTGTACCAGGAGTACACGACCTTCTTTCAGAAGGCGGAGCGCGAACGGCGCTGGAATCCGTTCGACGACATCCCCTGGGACAAGGTCAACAAGAGCGCCAGCGAGGAGCTCGCGCTTTGCGCCGAGACCTTCTGCGGAGTGGAGATGTACCTGCCCGACTACGTCGCGGGCGGCATCAATGTGGTGCGCAAGTCCTTCGGGCAAGCCTGGTTCCAGGCCAACTGGGCCTACGAGGAGTCCAAACACGCGCTCGCCTTGACCGAGTACCTCTTGCGCAGCGGCAAGCGCACCGACGAACAGATGGTCGACTTCCAGAACAGGATTTTCGAGAAAGTCTGGAAACGCCCGTTCGACACGCCGCGTGAGATGACGCTTTACGGAATCATCCAGGAGATGGCGACTTTCGTCATCTACATCAAGCAACGCGACCGGGCGGCCAGCGAACAGTGCGAAGCGTTGCACAAGATCTACGATTTGATTGCCCGCGACGAAATTGCACATTGTCGCTTCTATCAGAACGTCGTCAAGGTGCTGCTCGAGGAGGATCGCGAAGGAACGCTGGCGGACTTCGCACACGTCTTTGCCAACTTCGAGATGCCGGGGGTCACCCTGGTTCCCAACTACGACGACCGCGTCGAGATCATGCGTCAAGCGGGCATCGATCGGGCGGTGTTTTTGCAGAAGGTGTATTTCCCGATTTTGAAATACCTCGGCATCACCCGGCATGAGATGATGTGGGCGGCCAAGAAGGCCAGGGAGCGGCAGGGCACCCCCATTTGCCCGGATACCGTCCCTCGATCGTTCGATCCTTCGACGCAGCCGGTGTGAGCGCGAATTAGGCGTCGTTGTCGTAGACGTCTGACGTCCACCCTCTAGCTGTGGCTTTGCGCTTTCCTGAGCGTGTACACGAATACCATTGCCCCGAGGAGCGTGGGTAGGGCAACCAGTGCGATGTCGATGACCGGAATCCACACGGCGGCGACCTGACGTCCGACGAAACGATACGCGCGCCAGGCGATCGAGAACATTCCCGTCGTCGACAGGAGGGCTATCAGTGCCATCCGCAGCCCACCCGCCAGGCGTTGGACGGCCCACGCGCTGCGCCAGCGCGAGACCAGCGCACGCAGCGAACCTATCGTTGCGAAGAGAACACAGAAGCTGGAGATCACACCAAGGAGGAGCGTCTCCATGTCGGTGAGTTCGGACCGACCGGCGACGAGGAGAACGATCGGGGCGGTGATCACGAATACCGACGCGCCGGCGACGGCGCCCACCGTGAAAGCCAGCCCGAACGCGGCGGGGCGAGCCCGGCTCGCGCGGCGCATCGACTCCACCGTGGGGGGCGGAGGCGGCGGAGCCGATCGCCCGAGAGCCATCTCGTTGAGATGCCCAACGTATCCGGATCCAGAACGCGCCTGCACGGCCAGCGTCGGGGCGCGGATCTTCGCGCGCTCGTCGAACGCGGCAAGCTCGCGATCCAGCTCGAGCGCGGTCGCCGGCCTGTCTTTGGGCGAACGGGCCATGGCGCGCTGAATCACCAGCTCGACCCCCTCCGGGATGCCGCGTTCGAGCTCGCGCGGTCTCTTGGGATCTTCGGTGAGAACCCGGTTGATGACCGTAGCCGGATCGTCGTCGGGAAACGGAGCACTGCCGGTGAGCAAGCGGTAGAGCACGGCGCCCACCGCGTAAACGTCGGAGCGCTGGTCGGCGGCGGACGAGCCGCGCGCCTGCTCGGGCGCCATGTACGCGGGAGTCCCGACGACCACGCCGGTGCGCGTGAGATTTTTGTCGTCCATCACTTTGGCCACGCCGAAGTCGAGGAGTTTGATCTGGATTCGCTGGTCGGGACGGCGCACCAGGAACACGTTGGAGGGTTTGAGATCGCGGTGCACGACGCCGACTTCGTGCGCTACCGCCAGGCCGCGGCACATCTGCCGGCAGATCGTGACCGCAGTGTTCACCGGAAGCTTGCCCATCCGCTCGCATAGACTGCTCAAGTCTTCCCCTTCGAGAAGCTCGGCGACGAGGCACGGCAAGCCGTCGCGCGTACGAATGACGTCCACGACTTCCACCACGTGTTCGCTGGCGATCCGTGCTGCCGCCTGGGCTTCGCGTTCGAATCGCGCCACCGCCTCGGGGTGGCGGCTGAGCGTCTCGTGCATCACTTTGACAGCGAGCTTGCGCGGTAACCGCACGTGGTCGGCTTCGTACACGCGTCCCATTCCGCCCGAACCGAGCAGCTGGGTGATGCGGAAGGTGCCCGCCAGCACCTCGCCGATGAGCGGGTCCTCTTCGGTGTTGTCCGGCTCGAGCGAGGTCGCGTCCTTCGGACACACCAGGAAATCGCTGGGATATTTCGCGCCGCATACCGGGCAGCGCCGGCTTTTCACGTACCCAACCGTCGGAGCGTCGCTCGACGTCACCATGCGCGGAGAGTACTACCCCTTTTCTCCAGTGGCAGCACTAGGCTCGTACGACAGGTTCGGCGCGAGCCAGCGTTCGACCTCGCCGATGGTCATCCCCTTACGACGAGCGTAGCTCTCGACCTGCGCGCGATCGATCTTGCCCACCGAAAAGTATTGCGCCTCGGGGTGCGCGAGATAGATGCCGCTCACGCTGGCGGGCGGCATCATCGCGAAGTGCTCGGTCAAGGTGATCCCGACTGCAGGTGCCTCGAGCAAGACGAACAGCTTCTCTTTCTCGGTGTGATCGGGGCAAGCGGGATAGCCGAAGGCCGGACGAATGCCTCTGTACTTTTCGCGTATGAGATCCTCGTTCGAAAGCTGCTCGCTCAAGCCGTAGCCCCAATCGCGGCGAGCGCGCTGGTGCAAGAGCTCGGTGAACGCTTCGGCCAGGCGGTCGGCGAGCGCCTTGACCATGATCGCGTTGTAGTCGTCGAGCTGCTTCTCGAAGCTTCGGGCCAGCTCGTCGGCGCCGAGGCCTGCGGTCACCGCGAACGCGCCGATGTAGTCACGAGCTCCCGAGTGCACCGGCGCCACGAAGTCGGAAAGGGACAGATAGGGATTGTCGTCGGTCTTGATCTGCTGCTGGCGGAGCATGTCGAAACGCAGCAGCTCCTTGTCCCGCTTCTCGTCGGAGAACACGACGATGTCGTCGCCGTCGCTCCCCGCAGGCCAGAATCCATACACACCCCGCGCGCGGAGCGAGCCGTCGCGCATGATTCGATCGAGCAAACGTTTGCCGTTTTCGAAGAGCTCGCGCGCGGCTTGACCGTGCTCGGGGTGCTGCAAGATGGCCGGGAATTTGCCGCGCAGCTCCCACGCGGTGAAAAAGAAAGTCCAGTCGATGTAGCCGGCAATCTGCTGGAGCGACACATCGTCGACGACACGCCGACCCAAGAACGACGGCACTGCGATCTCCTCGCTCCCGAACGAAACCAAAAGGCGGTTGGCCCTCGCCGTCTCGATGGGAAGCAGCGGCCGATTCTGCTTGCGCGCGAAAAGATCGCGCAATTTGGCCTGCTCCTCGCGGTTTTTGAGATCGAAATCGCTTCGCTGCTTCTTGTCGAGCAAGCTCGCAACGACGCCCACCGCTCGCGAAGCATCGAGCACGTGGACCGTGCTCTGTTGGTACTCCGGCGCGATTCTCACCGCCGTGTGCTGGCGGCTCGTCGTCGCTCCTCCGATGAGGAGCGGAAGCTGCAGGTTTTGGCGCTGCATCTCTTTGGCGACGTAAACCATCTCGTCGAGCGAGGGGGTGATGAGTCCCGAGAGCCCCACGATATCCGCTTTTTCTTGCTTCGCCGTTTCCAGGATCCTTTCGCAGGGCACCATCACGCCGAGATCGATGACCTCGTAGTTGTTGCACCCGAGCACCACCCCCACGATGTTCTTTCCAATGTCGTGGACGTCGCCCTTGACCGTCGCCATGACGACCTTGCCGTGCGAGTGGCTGCCACCCGTTTTTTGCTTGTCATGCTCCATGTAAGGCAAGAGATACGCGACGGCGCGTTTCATCACGCGGGCGCTCTTCACGACCTGAGGGAGGAACATCTTGCCGGCGCCGAAGAGATCGCCGACGATCTTCATGCCGTCCATGAGCGGACCCTCGATGATGGAGAGGGGCCGCCCATATTTCTGGCGAGCCTCTTCCACGTCCGCCTCGATGAAATCGACGAGCCCCTTCACGAGCGCGTGCGAAAGGCGCTCTTCGACCGTTCCCGAGCGCCAAGCGAGCTCCGCCTCCGGTTTCTTTCCCTGCCGTTTGACTGTCTCGGCGAATTCGACCAGCCGTTCGGTCGCGTCAGGCCGGCGATTGAAGAGCACGTCTTCCACGTACGTCAGCAGGTCTTTCGGGATCTCCTCGTAGACCGCGAGTTGCCCGGCGTTGACGATGCCCATGTCCATCCCCGCCCGGATGGCGTGATACAGGAACGCCGAATTCATCGCCTCGCGCACGGTGTTGTTGCCGCGGAACGAGAACGAGAGGTTGCTCACGCCCCCGCTGATGTGCACCCCGGGACAGGTCTGCTTGATGATGCGGGCAGCCTCGATGAAGTTGATCGCATACTCGTTGTGCTCGGCCATCCCGGTCGCGATGGCGAGAATGTTGGGATCGAAGATGATGTCCAGTGGATCGAAGCCGACGTTCTCGGTGAGAATGCGGTAGGCGCGCTGGCAGATGTCGACCTTGCGCTGGACGGTGTCCGCTTGGCCAACCTCGTCGAAGGCCATCACGACCACCGCGGCGCCGTAGCGGTTGACGAGCTCGGCTTTTTTGACGAAGTCCGCCTCTCCTTCTTTCAGGCTGATCGAGTTGACGATGGCTTTGCCCTGCACGCACTTCAATCCGGCCTCGATGACCGACCATTTCGAACTGTCGACCATGATCGGCAGGCGCGCGATCTCGGGTTCGGTGGCGACCAGGTTCAGGAAGGTGGTCATGACCTGCTCGGAATCGAGCATGCCTTCGTCCATGTTGACGTCGAGGATGTTCGCGCCGCCGCGCACCTGGTCGAGCGCCACTTCGAGTGCCGTCGTGAAATCTCCCTTTTTGACGAGCTCGGCGAACCGCTTGGAGCCCGTCACGTTGGTGCGTTCCCCGATCATCACGAAGTTCGTATCCGGTCGTATGACCAGCGGCTCGAGCCCGCTGAAATGCGTGTATGGCGAAT
>Ga0137375_10000395_pt1 | contig 45947 bp, 35 predicted proteins | sample SagtaG_24_FD_104936 | JGI IMG/M metagenome (GOLD analysis project Ga0137375, IMG submission 104936) | Vadose zone soil microbial communities from Sagehorn Ranch, Mendocino, California, USA - Sage1_R_113_16 metaG | ecosystem: Environmental > Terrestrial > Soil > Vadose zone | place: USA... | reverse complement strand
GGACATCCCGGGCCTGTCCCGCGCCCGCATCCAGGAGTGGATCGGCGCAGGGCTGGTCCGGGTCGACGGAGCCACCGTCACGCGGCCCGCGCTGCGGCCCGGCCCGGACGCGGAGGTGGAAGTCCTTCTCCCCGGCGCCCGCCCGTGCCTCCCCCCGGTGGCTCAGGACATCCCGCTCTCCATCCTCTTCGAGGACGATTGGCTCCTGGCCGTCGACAAACCGCCCGGAATCGTGGCGCATCCCACCAAGGGGCACGCCGACGGCACCCTGGTCAATGCCCTGCTCTGGCATCTCGGCAAGGCGGAAGGCGGCGCGGGCCTGCTCAACCGGCTCGACAAGGGGACCTCGGGGGTGATGCTGGTCGCCAAGGTCCCGGAGATCCACGGCCGCCTCGCTCGCGTCCTGGGCACGCGAGCGGTGGAGAAGGAGTACCTGGCCGTGGTCTACGGCCCGGTGCCGCTGCCCAAGGGGAGGATCGACCGCCGCATCCTGCGCGACCCGCGCGACCCCCGGCGCCGCACGACCTCGCGGACCGAGGGGAAGGAGGCCAGCACGCTCTGGGAGCGCCTCGCCGAGTCGGACACCGGAGATCCCGGGATCGCCCTCCTGCGCTGCCGCCTCTTGACCGGCAGGACCCACCAGATCCGGGTCCACCTGCAGGCGGAAGGGATGCCGGTCGTCGGCGATCCGATCTACGGCGAGCCGCGCTGGAGAGGCCTCCGCGACCCCGCTCTCGCCGCTGCCTGCCGCGACTTCCCGCGCCAGGCCCTGCACGCCCGGCGGCTGTGCTTCCCCCACCCGGTCACCGGCGGGACCATCGAGGTCATCGCGCCGGTTCCGGAGGACTTGGAGGGGCTGCTGGAAGCGGCGGGGTTAGGATGTGCCCCGTGAAGATCGGCCTCAAGCCCGAAGGTCCGCTGGAGGCGCTGGTCCTGGCCTTGGGTCTGGTTCCTGTTCCCCTGGGCGAGACCCTGCCGCCGCTCCTCCTTGCGCGCGTCCTGATGGCGGCGGCCCGGTTCGGGGTGTTCGAAGCCCTGGCCGAGGAGCCGCGGGAGGCCGCCGGGGTCGCCGCGCGCTGCGGCACTCATCCGGTAGCGACCCGGACCCTGCTGGATACGCTCGTGAGCTGCGGTTATGTCGATCTCACGGGGGACCGGTACGCCCTGGCGCCCCTGGCGCGCAAATGGCTGGTGCCGGACAGCCCCGTCTCGCTCCATGACAGCCTGCTCTATCGCTATCTGGAGTGGGACTGGATCTCCCGCCTGGACGACTATCTGCGGAGCGGCGAGCCCCTGCACATCCACCGCGAGATGACGCGCGACCAGTGGGAGCTCTACCAGCGCGGCATGCTCGCCATCGCCCGCCTCTCCGCCGCGGAGCTGGCGCGGCGGGCGCCGGTGCCGCGCGGCGCTCGCGAGATGCTCGACGTGGGCGGCGCCCACGGCTTCCATTCGGCCGCCCTCTGCCGGCGCCATCCGGATCTGCGCTCCTCCGTGCTCGACCTCTCGGAAGCCGTGGAGCATGCGGCGCCGCTCCTGGCGGCGCAGGGGCTGGGAGAGCGGGTGGTCCATCGTGCGGGCGACGCCCTGGTCGAGGACTTCGGGACGGAGCGCTACGATTTCATCCTCGTCTCCCAGCTCCTCCACCACTTCGACGACGCCACCAACCGGGAGGTGGTGGGGCGGCTCGCCCGCGCCCTGCGGCCCGGCGGGGTCCTCGCCATCCTGGAGCTGCTGCGCCGCGACTCGCCCCGCGAGGGAGGGCAGCTCGGCGGCCTCCTCGACCTCTATTTCGCGCTCACCAGCGAGTCCGGGACCTGGAGCTTCGCCGAGATGGCGGATTGGGCGCGCGGCGCGGGTCTCGAGCCGCGCAAGCCGATGCGCTTCCGCACCCTGCCCGGCCTCGGCCTGCAGGCGGCTGTCAAGCCGCGGTAGGGCGGGGTGGCACGAGCCTTGCTCTCTTGAGACCGGGGTGCAAGCAGTATCAGCCCAGGAACTTCCCACAAGAGGAGACTCGAGATGAGACGATCAAAGATGATAGCCATCCTGCTCTCCGTCGTGATCCTGCCGCTCTGGCTCGCCTGCAGGACCCATGAGCGGGCGGAGTACACCAATCAAGAGAAAGCCCCGACGGCCAACACCGAGAAGGAGGTCCCGGGGACCGACAAAGAGAGCGATCTGAACCCGGTTTCCGCCCAGATGATGATCGATGACGTGACGATCGGCCATCATGTGGCAGGCGACGGCACGATCGCGGCCGCGGATCAGGGCGACGACTTCGCTCCGGGAGAGACGGTCAACGTGACCATGAAGGTGGCAGACGCTCCCGCCGGCTCGGTCGTGCGCGTGCTCTGGTACGGCCCCGGCGAGACGAAGATCAACGAGGACTCGAAGACCGTCGAGGCCGGTGCCCAGTACCTGCCCTTCCAGGCGGACACGACCTCCTGGAAGAAGGGCGACTACCGGGCCGAGGTCTGGGTCGGTGACGAGAAGGTCAACACCCAGGAGTTCCAGGTCGTCGACAAGGACAAGGCAGGGAAGTAAAGGCAGGCGGGCAACCGCCGGGAAGCAAGGACATCAGGGAAACCTCTGGTGTCCTTGGTGTCTTGTAGTCCTTGCAGTCCTCACCCCTGCGGCCGGGCGACCGAGCCCTCCAGGGGGCGCGGGCGGGCCGGACCCTTCGCGGGATGGGGGAGGATCTGCCGCAGATAGCGCTCGATCCCGCGCTCCGGGTCGTAGTTCTGCGGGTAGCCCAGCGAGACCTCTTCGAAGCGCACTCCGTCCCGCTCGTGAGTCGCCCGGATGTGCAGGTGGCCGTAGATCACCGCCTCGGCGCGGAAGCGCAGGTGCCAGTCCTCCGTCCGCCGCGTGCCGCACCAGATCGAGAAGCGAGGGATGCGCGGCAAAACCGCCAGGTCCTGCCGCAGCGGAAAGTGGTTGATCAAGACCAGCGGACCCCGCTCCGCCGCTTCCGCCAGCCGCGGCTCCGTCTGCTCGCAGCGCGCCCGGCACCAGTCCTGCTTCGTCGCATACGGATCGGGATGGAGCAGCACCTCGTCCGAGCAGAGCAGGTTGTCCTCCGCCGCCCACTCGATGGCCTTCTCCTGCGGGACATCGTCGGGCAGGAAGCTGTAGTCGTAGAGCAGGAAGAGCGGCGCCAGAGTGCACTGCGGCCCTTCGCCCGGCCAGACGACGTACGGGTCCTCCGGCGTCAACACGCCATACTCGCGGCAGATCTCGACTTGGCGGAGATACTTCTGCTCTCCCCGCAGATCGCCCGGCTTGGTGGGGATCGTCCACAGGTCGTGGTTGCCCGGCACCCAGAGGAGCCGCGCGAAGCGGCGGGAGAGGAGCGACAGGGCGAAGCGCAGGTGCTCTTCCGTCTCCCCGACGTCCCCGGCGAGGATCAGCCAGTCATAGGGGTGCGGGCGCAGGGCTTCCAGGGCCCGGCGGGTCACCTCGTAGCGGAGGTGGAGGTCGGCGATCGCGTAGAGCTTCATGGGGGGCGGGTCAGTTGACCAGCTTCTCGTCCTCGGCAGGAGAAGGGGCGCCCCCCGCTTCGTCCAGGAGAGACTGGACCTCGGGGGAGAAGGTCCCCCGCTCCTCGGCCTCGGCTTCGGCCCGCTCGCCCGGGAAGAGGAGCGCCTGCCGCACCTGCCCCTCCTCCGTGACGCTCACCTCGACCACCGGGTGACGCACCGGCTCCATGGAGTAGTCGGGGTGATAGATCGCGCCACCTCCGGAGGGGATGCCAAACCCGCGGACGTGCTCTCCGGCCTTGGGCACGACCCGGGTCAGCTGCGTCCAGTTCGGCTCGTCGTGGGCGTCGACCACGAAGGGCACCAGGCGGAAGGTGTCGAACATCCCGCTCTCGTCCGCCCCTTTGAGCCCGAGCTGCACGGCGCCGGCCGAGACCCCCACGATGAGAGCGCCGGCATAGTAGCGCTCGACGAGCTTCTGCTGCAGCCCGTTCTTCTGGAAGACCTCCCAGCCTTTCCGGGTATCGCCGCCCGCGAGGAGGATCAGCTCCGCCTGATCCAGGGCCTCCCGGTCGTCCTCGGACAGCTCCGAGGGGATCATGCGGGTCTTGTGGAGCCCCGCCTCGCCCATGGCGGCTTTGAACAGGTCGTAGAACTCGGGAGCGTCACCGTTCGAGGCGCCGATATAGGCGGCCCGGATCTCCTTCCCCGGCTCCTCCTCTTCGATCGCCTTGCGGATGCGCTCGAGGAATGGCACGTCCTCCTCGCGCCAGAACAGGAGCTGGCTGTCCGCGAGCAGAAAGATGGGCTTGATCGTCGACACGTCGCCTCCTCCGGGAGGGATTATCTCTCAAAGTAGCCCGTGCTCACTCCGCATACCCCAACGCGCGGAGCGCCTTGGCGTCTTCCGGGGCGATCGTCACCTTGGCCAGGCGGTCCGAATCGGCCAGGCCCCGGCGCAGGTTGTCGAGCCAACCCTGGAGGCCTTGCGACAACACCGGCACGCCCCTGGCCAGATTGTGGAGCTCCCGCGGATCGCTCGCCAGGTCGAAGACCGCGCGCCGTCCTTCGGTGGGCCGGAAGATCTCCTTGCGCATCCCCGGGCTGGAGAGGACCGCGACCTCCAGGAGCCCCTTGCGCCGGGCGCTCTCGATCTCCTGCGCCGACAGCACCGCCCCCTTGTGCGCCTGGAACCACATCACGCGCTCCCGCGGCGCCGCGCCGGCGCCGCGCAGCACCGGAGACCAGTCGAAACCCTCGAAGACCGAGGGGATCGGCAGGCCGGCCAGGCCGAGCAGGGTCGGGGCCACGTCGATGTTGAGCGCCGGCGCCTCGATCGTGCTGCCCGGGCGGATCCTGCCCGGCCAGACGATCCCCAGGGGGATGTGCAGGGTCGGCTCGTAGAGATTCCGGCCATGACCCCAGTAGGAGTGCTCGCCCAGGCTCTCGCCGTGATCCGAGGCGAAAACGATCAGCGTGTTGGCCGCCAGCTCCGGGTCGCCCTGGACGGCGGAGAGCAGGCGCCCGATGTGCTCGTCGGCAAAGGCGACCTCGGTATCGTAGCGGTCGCTGCGCGAGACCTCGGCGGTGGTGGAGATCCGGAGCCGCGGCGCGAAGCCCTCCTGGAGGCGGTACGGCGCATGCGGCTCCACGTAGTGGACCCAGAGGAGGAACGGCCGGCGCTCTTCCTTCTCCCGGTGCTCGTCGAGCCAGGCGAGCGCGGCGTCGGTCAGGTCCTCGGCCGTGGCTTCCCCCTTGAAGAGGCCGAGCCAGCGCTTGCGGGTGAAGACCTCGCCATAGTGCTCGAAATGCTCGCCGAGCCCCGAGATCCCGTTGCGCAGCGTCCAGTTGCCCACGAACGCCGCGGTGCGGAAGCCGCGCCGGGCGAGGATGCGGGCCACCGAGGGGGCGTCCGGCCGCAGGCGCAGGCCGTTGCGGGTGGCCCCGTGCTCGTGCGGATAGACCGACGTCCACAGCGAGCAGAGCGACGGATTGGTCAACGGCTCGACCGTGCGCGCCTGGGTGAAGCGGGCGCCCGCGGCGAGCAGCCGGTCGATGTGCGGCGTGGTCGGGCGGCGGTAGCCGTAGGCCGAGACGCGGTCGACGCGCAGCGTGTCGACGGTGATCACGAGGATGTTGGGGAAGCGCTGGGCCGGACGTTGAGCCGGCCGCTGCGCCTGGATTCTGCCGCCGAGCAGACCGCCGAGCAGCAGGGCGAGCAGAAACAGGACAAGCCCTTTGCTACTCTTCCCGGCATGGACAAGACCCAGGAGATCCGCCCCGAGCCGCGGCCGGGGCCCGCGCCGGAGGTCGAGCGGCAGGCGGCGGCGCAGAGCGGCGAGCCGCCGCGTTGGGGCAAGGGGACGGAGATCGCCGAGGACGGCCACTTCCTCGCCGGGCCGCACTCCCGCACCTCGGAGCTGGGGCGGCTCGTCCGGATCGGCGCGGATTTCGTCCGCGGCTTCCGTGCCCTCCACTTCGTGGGACCCTGCGTCACCGTCTTCGGCTCGGCCCGTTTCGACGAGACGCACCGCTATTACGCCCTCGCCCGCGACGTGGGGCAGCGCCTCGGCCGCGCCGGCTTCACCGTCCTGACCGGCGGCGGACCGGGAATCATGGAGGCGGCCAACCGCGGCGCGCGCGACGTCGCCGCTCCGTCGCTCGGCCTGAACATCATCCTGCCGAAGGAGCAACGGCCCAACCCCTACCTCGACCGCTGGGTGGAGTTCCGCTACTTTTTCGTCCGCAAGGTCATGCTGGTCAAGTACTCGTACGCCTTCGTGGTGCTCCCCGGCGGGTTCGGCACCATGGACGAGGTCTTCGAGTGCGCCACGCTGATCCAGACCGGGAAGATCCGCAACTTCCCCCTGGTCATGATGGGGACCGACTACTGGGAGCCGCTGCGCGAGTTCATCTCTCATCGGATGATCGAAGAAAAGACGATCCTGCCCGCGGATTACGAGCGGATCCTGTTCACCGATTCCGTCGACGAAGCCATGCACCACATCCTGGGCGCCGCCACTGGAGAGCTCGGCCTGCTGTGGGAGGCCGCGCCGCGCTGGTACTTCGGGGAAAGCGGACTGCAAAAACCGGGCCGCTAGGGCGGTCCATTACAACAGCATACTCGCGAGATTTGCCAGCGCCGAGCGCTCGCCCTTCTCCAGATTGACATGGGCGTAGAGCGGGTTGCCACGGAGTCGGTCGATCAGATAGGAGAGGCCGTTGCTCTGGGCGTCCAGGTAGGGCGTGTCGATCTGGAAGATGTCGCCCGTCATCACGATCTTGGTGTTCTCTCCGGCACGGGTGATGATGGTCTTCACCTCGTGCGGGGTCAGGTTCTGGGCCTCGTCCACGATGAAGATCACGTTGGCCAGGCTGCGGCCGCGGATGTAGGCGAGCGGCACGATGTGCAGCTTCTCCGTCTCCACCAGCTCGTCGACCTTCTTGTACTCCCGGTCGCGCTCCGCGAACTGGTTCTTGATCACCCCCAGGTTGTCCCACAGGGGCTGCATGAACGGATTGATCTTGGAGAGGACGTCCCCCGGCAGGAAGCCGATGTCGCGGTTCGACAGCGGGACGATGGGCCGCGCCAGGAAGATCTGGCGGACGGTGCGCCGCAGCTCGAGCGCGCCGGCCAGAGCGAGCAGCGTCTTGCCGGTCCCCGCCGCGCCCGACAGGGTGACCAGGGGGATCTCCGGGTTCATCACCGCGTGCAGGGCGAAGGTCTGCTCGGCGTTGCGCGGCGACACGCCGTAGGCCATCGACTTGACGACGCGCTCGATGCGGTCGAGCCGCGGGTTGTAGTAGGCCAGCGCTGATTTGGTCTCGCTGCGCAGGATGAAGTAGTGATTGGCCGTGGGCGGCTTGGCCACCAGGTCGGAGACCGGCACGTGCTCATCGCGGTGGAGGCGGTCGATGACCTCGGAGTCCGCCACCTCGAGCTCGGACTTGCCATTGTAGAGGTGGTCGAGATCCTTGATCTTGACCGTCTCGTAATCCTCGGCCGCCAGGTTCAAGGCGCGCGCCTTCAAGCGGAGGTTGATGTCCTTGCTGACCAGGATGACCCGGCGCTCGGGCTCGGCGCGGGTCAGGCCGATGGCGGCGTTCAGGATGCGGTGGTCCGCCTTCTTGGACCCGAAGATCTCGGCGGCATCGATGTGCGCCCGCTCCTCGGTCAGGACGCGGAACTTGCCCCGCGCCGGCCCGTCGAGAGGGATCCAGTCGTTGAGCATGTTGCGCCCGGCCAGCCGGTCGAGCCAGCGGATGAACTCCCGCGCCTGGATGTTCAAGACCGAGTTCCCCTTCTTGAACTGGTCCAGCTCCTCGAGCACGGTGATCGGGATCGCGACGTCGTGCTCCTGGAAGTTGTTGATCGCGTTGAAATCGTACAGGATGACCGAGGTATCGAGAACGAAGATCTTGCGTTGGGAATCGGCCATGGGGTCTCGGAGCGGCTCCAGTTCTGGAAGTTCAGCCAAGGCTAGCGCATTCTGCGGAGGACGAACAGCCCCGCGCCGGTGATCAGGACCGCCAGGGCCGCCAGACCTCCGCCGCCGACCGCCGGGACCTCGAGCACCGTCTGCGGCCCGACGAGAGAGGCGCAGACGCCGTTGCCGACGGCCAGTCCCTCGAAGCCTCCCAGCTTGGTCCCGTTGGCGAGGTGCACGGTGGCCACCACCGTCGCCTGGCCGGTCGCCGTGTCGACGGTGAAGGTCCGGCTCGGATTGCGGAGCCCCGCGTCCTCGATTCCCCAGAGCACGCCGTCGGCGTCGAAGTCGAGACCGCCGTCCGATGGCGCGATCGATCCCAGAGATCCGATCCGAGTGGCTTTCCCGGTTGCCGGATCGATCTGCACCAGGTCGTCCGTACCGTCGCCGCCGAGCCCGAAGATCCCCTTCGGGCCCGCCGCGAGGCCGGTGACCTCCTGTCCCTGGTCGCCGATCGGGGTGGCCGCGCCCGTGAAGCGATTGACCTGGAAGAAGCGGGTCGGATTTTTCGGCGCATCGGTCGACATGTAGAGCATGTCGTCGTCGGCGAAGGCGAGGCCGGTGTCGGTGATGTCCACGCCCAGGTTGCCCACCTGCTTGCAGCCGCCGGTCGCGATGTCGCAGGCGAGCAGGCGGTCGGTCACGTCGTCGACGCCGAACAGGGTCTCGCACTTGCGGTCGAAGGCGAGGCCCTCGACGTCCTCGTAGCCGGTGGGGCCGATCGGCGTCGCCACTCCTGTCCTCATGTCGATCGAGTAGAGATAGTCGTCCTGCTTGTCGTTGCCGTCGGAACGGACCGAGTACCCCGTCTGGGCGGTGAGGGGGAGCGCCCCTGCCAGCAGGATCAAACCGAGGGTCCAGGAGGGCCTGCCGCGTCGTTTCATACCGCGTCTCTCCTTGCTCTACGTTGCGGGTGTGCGAAGCGTACTACAGAAGGGTAAGATCTGCGACCGCATGCCCCGGCCCGCCCCACGCTCCTCGCACGTCCCCGGCGCTCTGGGCTCCCGTCTGCGACTGCTCGCCGCGGCCGCGCTCTTCTCGTCCGGAGGCGCGGCGATCAAGTCCATCCATCTGACCGCCTGGCAGGTGGCGAGCTTCCGTTCGAGTGTCGCCACCCTGGCTTTCCTCCTGTTGATGCCCGAGACGCGCCGCCGTCCGACGCCGCGGGTGCTCTGCGTCGGCGCGGTGTACGCGGCGACCATGATCCTCTTCGTCCAGTCGAACAAGCTGACCACGGCGGCGAGCGCCATCTTCCTCCAGGCGACCGCCCCGCTCTGGGTGGTGCTGCTGAGCCCCTGGCTCCTCGGCGAGCGCGTGCGCCTGAGAGACGTGGTCTACATGGTGGTGCTCGCCGTGGGCCTGGGATGCTTCTTCCTGGGGATCGATCCGGTCTCGGTGACGGCGCCCCACCCACTGCTCGGCAATTTCCTCGCAGCTCTCTCCGGCCTCACCTGGGCGCTCACGATCATGGGGCTGCGGGCGCTCGGCCGCGGTGGTGACGAAGGGGGGAGCTGGGGACCGGCTTCCGCTCTCTGGGGGAGCATCTTCGCTGCTCTGGGCTGTCTGCCCATGGCCCTCCCGGTCGGGCCGAGCACGGCACAGGACTGGCTGATCATCGTCTTCCTCGGCGTCTTCCAGATCGCCGTGGCGTACGTCTTCCTGTTGCGCGGCATCGGCCAGGTGCCCGCCGTGGAAGCCTCGCTGCTCCTGCTCCTCGAGCCTGTGCTCAACCCGGTCTGGGCCTGGATCGTCCACGGCGAGCGCCCGGGCGCCTGGTCGCTCGCCGGCGGCGCGATCCTCCTCCTGGCCACCGCCGGCAAGACCTGGATCGATGCGCGGCTGCCCTCACCCCCGGTCAGCCGCGCGCTTTCAGCTCGTTGACCACCATCTGGATCTGCTGGTCGGGCTCGTCCATCAGTGGGATGCTGCCGGCGCCGCGATGGCCGCCGCCGCCGTAGCGCGCGGCGAGCTCGCCCACGTTCGTCCGGCACGTCCGGTTGAAGATGCTGTGGCCGAGCAGCAGCATGGGGAAGACCCGGTTCGGCCCCCAGTGCACGCGGACCGACACGTTGGACTCCGGGAACAGGGCGTAGACCAGGAAGCGGTTCCCCACCGGCACGTGGTCCAGGTCGCGAAAGTCGGTGATCACCACGTTGCCGTCCATCCGGCTGTGGCTGCGCAGCTCGGAGCGGAAGATCTCGTCCTGGCTCTCCAGCACCTCGACCCGCCGCCGCACGCTGGGATCGCGCAGGACCTGGTCGATGGGGGTCTCCGCCTTGAGCAGGTCCACGAGGTGGAGGAAGTACTTCTCGAACGTGCCGAGGCCGGTGCGGCCGTCGATGGTGAAGCCGAGCTTGACGTAGCCCTGGGGATCTACCACGTCCTCCGGCGTGAGATCGGCCGAGTCGAGGCGGTCCGTCTCGCGGACCAGCTCGGCGAACTGCGGTAGGGCGTCCTCCCCTCCGTAGTACTCATAGACCAGCCGCGCCGCCGAAGGGGCCTCGGCGAACGCCCCGGTGAAATCGCGGGGCACATGCGGCGTCGCCGTGTGCAGGTGGTGATCGAACCACATGGCGCAAGCCGGGTGGAAAGGGAGGTTGGCAATGATGTCGTCCGGTCCGATGTCGGCCCGGCCGTCGGTGATGTCCTGGGGATGGATGAGCGCGATGCTCCCGATCGGCTCCTTGAGGCTCAGCAGAACGGCGCAGGTCAGACCGTCGAGATCACCGCGTGTGACGAGTCGCATGATGCCGGAGAGTATAGCCGGTTCCGCGGACGGCCCGGCTCGAGGGAATCGAACGCCGCGCCGGGCCCGCGGACGCTCCGGCGCTCAGCGGAACCAGGCGCGGCGGACGATCCGCGAGACCTCGCGGAACGAGACGGCCTCCAGGGTCCTTCCCTTGACCCCCTCCTCGATCATCAGCCAGGCGCGGAGCACGTCGGAGCTCACCCGCCACTGCCGGAACAGGGGAAGGATGTTGTCGAGGAGCGCTTGCGCTTCGGCGAACCGCCGGGAGATCGTGAGCACCTCGGCAAGGTCCAGGGTGGTCAACGCGAAGTCGTGGTGCAGCCCCCGTTCGGCGTAGTGGTCCAGGAGCTGATGGAGGTAGCCTTCGGACGTTTCGAGATCCCTCTCCTGCCGCGCGAGCGCGGCCTCGAGCTGGAGGACGCGACTCTGCCAGAAAGCCTGGTTCTTCTGCTCCTTGAACGAGAGCCGCGAGGCCTCGAAGAGAGCGCGGGCCTGCTCGACCTCGCCGAGCTCGCAGTGGAGGATCATGAGCTGATACCGGGCGATCAGATCGAGATGCGGGCTGACCCCGGGTTCGAGCAGCTCCAGAGCCTTGCGGGCAAACGCCAGACCCCGCGCCGGATCGTACCAGCCGATCGACGACGACTGCTGGAGCACGAGCTTCGCATGGAGCTGTCTGTCACCGATCTCCCGGGCGTCGCGAGCGGCCGCGCCGAGGACCTCCAGGGCCTCGTCGATCCTTCCGAGGTCGGTCAGCAGAGAGCCATGGATGGAGAGGACGTTCGCCTCGTCCTGGGGGTCGCCGGTCCCCCATTCGAGGGACTCCAGAGCCTGCTCCACCGCTTCCGTCGCGCCATCGAGATCGCCGAGCAGCCGCTTGCAGTTGGCGATCGCCGCCAGCGTGCCGGCCCGCAGGTCGGCGACGTCGGACCTGCGATAGTGATCGAGCGGCAGGCGGTGGACGACCTCGAGGGAGAGGTGGCAGAGATCGAGAGCCTGGATGGGGTCGTCCAGCACCCTGGCTCGTCCCTGCTCGAGGAGGAGCTCCTGGACGCCCCAGGTGTGGAACCGCGGGTTGTCCCGCACCAGGAGGAGGCGCTGGCCCGAATCCAGCCACTTCAGAGAGTTGTACCAGAGATGGGCAGCGTCGATTCTCTCGACCGCGAGCAGAGAGGGTGTGACCAGGTGCTGGGGGAACTGGCGATCGGACTGCTCGGCCTCCTCCGCGCTGGTCATCACCTCACGGAGGGCTTGGCGGCACTCCCCGCAGGGAGCGAGGAGGTGGCGGATCACCTGTCGCCGGGCATCTCCCGTGAGCTTCCCCTGGGCGAACAGAAGAAGGAGGTCCTTCGCGAGGTGCTTTCTGGCCATGGCTCTCTCCTGTTTCTCCCCAGCTTAGCAGAAAAGGCCGGGGTGCGGTACCCCGACCTTGTACGAGGCAGCTGCCCGGGAGTTTCGGGGCCGTTCAGCAGTTGCCGCCGTTGGGATCGCAAGTGCCTCGACTGTCACCGCCGGTCCAGAGGCTCACGAGCGGGGTGACCAGGCTCTCCCAGATCTCGGACAGGGAAAAGCGGAAGCCCTCGGTTTCGCCGGTGAGCGGCATGGCCTGAGCGGATGCCGACAGCGAGAGGACAAGCAGCGCGATGGTGCCCGAACGGATGAGAAAACGAAACATGAAATTCTCCTTTCAGGGGAAGCTCCCGGGCTGAATTGTCCGAGGCCCTCCTTCCCCCCATAAAGAGAAGGTAACTTCTGGAGGCTGGAAAGGGACTGCGAAGGAGATCCGGGTCTATTCGGAGGCCTGGAACCCGGCCCGGCCGCTCGCGCTCACCGCCGGCTCGATGCCGAACCGGACCCGGTAGCGTGCCCGGTCCCGGGTCCCCGGCTCGCCGTCCGAGGCGACCTCGGCGATCTGCTGGACGCCGGTGATGCGGACCCCGGCCTCCTCGGCCAGCACCTCGGCATTGCGCCGCGCCGCCTGGAACGCGGCCCGCAGCGTCTCCGCACGGTCTTCGCCCGCACCGCTCGCCCCGTCGCCGATCACCTCGATGTACTTCAGCCGGTCATCGCTCATGGCAGGCGATCATACCGCGTGTGCCACGGTGAATTGGATGCCGGTTGTGGTACATTAACACCGGCTTCGGCGCTCGCCGTTGTCTGCCTGCCAAGGTCCCCATCGTCTAGAGGCCTAGGACTCCGCCCTTTCAAGGCGGCAACGCGGGTTCGAATCCCGCTGGGGATACCATTTAGAATCAACAACTTACGCCGAGTCTTCCAACCTCCAGAAGCCTCGGCACACAATAGACACACAATAAAGCTCTCCCGTAGGGATTCCCCGTCCGGGTGGCCCTTGCGTGAGGTCGGAGGGGCGCCGTTCACCGAGCGCTCGTGCGGGTTCCGTGAGGCCAGGCCAGAGAGGCAGGCCAGCGTCGCGGGTGGAGGGCTGCTCGCCGCGGCTGCCACCGAGGCGCGTGTCTTACTTCTCGCCAGGGCGCAGAGCCCTGCCACGGGCAGCGGGCGGAGAAAGGCAGCATGGAGCCAACCACTGGTAGCAGGCTGCCGTGCAGCTCGGTGGTCGCGGTTCGTTCCGCTCCTCGAGACCACCATCCGCGAGAGAGCTGATCCGAAGGAGGTGGAGGGGGGCGGGGGCCGCAGGGTTCTGCCGCACGGCACGGCATATTGGCCCGTAACCTTCAGCAGCCAACGACGCTTCAGGGAGAGAAGCTCGGCGGTTTAGGAGCGCCGGGGGCGGGCCTCAGTTCGGCTCGTCGATGACCTCGTCGGCCGAAGAGGCAACAACCGCCTTATCCAGCCAGCGCTCCAGTCGCTCCGGATCCTTCTCGGCCAGAATGCGCTCGCGGACGGCATCCGACACCGTGAGGCCGCGGACCCGAAGCACGGACAGAAGCCCCTCGCCGAGTCCCTCGGCGCGTCCCTCGGCGCGTCCCTGTGCGACGTACTTTTTCGCGAAATCGCTCTGGTATTCGTAGCCCTTGATCATCTCGATCTCCCGGCGAGCCGCCTCATTCAAGGAATTGTACACGAGATCGTGGTACAGCCTGGCCCTGTCATCGTCGAGCTCCAGGATCGCGGGCAGCACGGCGGCGGCGATCGCCGCTCCCTGCCCGGTTTGACCGTGCGCTATCGCGGAGAGCACTCCAAGCTCTGGCCGGCGCACCGCTTCCACAGGCTCTGTCACGACGGGAACCTCGCTGCGGGGCAACACAGGCGGGCGCAGGATGAAGCCGGGGACGCCGATCTCGATCGGTTCCGCGCACCACTCGGCGACACTCGGATCGGGTGCGATGACCAGCAGATCCGTCGGGCAGCCGTCGATGGCGCGCGAGACGGTCACATAGGCGGGCCAACTGAGGCGCTTTCTGGGGTTGGTCGACAGTTGGACCTCGACGATGATCACCCGAACGGGGATGTCGTCTTCGAGAAGAACGACGACGAGATCAGCTCGGTATTCGGCGGGCTGGATCTCGGTCAGGTCGATGGAGGCGAGGCGAGCTTCGGTGTAAGACGGAAGCGAGATGTCCAACACCTCCTCCAGGATCTCGGCGGCGAGCATCGGGCGGTTTTTGAAGAGATCCGAAACCACCAACGGAACTCTGCGGTTCTCCTCAGAGGATCTGGATGTCGTTGAAAGGATCGTACACGGGCACACCGAAGCCACGAAAGTGGTCGACGTTCCCGGTCGCGACGCCCAGGTCCTGAGACTTGGCGATCGCGAGGATCAACAGATCTCTCAGCTCGATCGTTCGCCCCCGACGACGCGCTTCCGACTCCAAAGCGGCACAATTGAGTGCGGCAGCTCGGTCGAACGGCAGCACGTCACAGTTGGACGCCAGAAGCTCAGCGAACCAGTCCTCCAGGAATTCTCGCTTCTTCCCTGCTGGGAGTCGCTGGATTCCAGACGCGAGCTCATAGACCCCTACCGCCGGTAACTCAAGGACCGAAAGCTGACCGAGCCAGCGGATGACACTGGCCTCCGGTTTCGGTCGTGCCGTTTCCGAGATGACGTTCGTGTCGAGCAGAAAGCGGCTCACCCACGCACCGTTCTTCTTTGCGCGAAGGGCTCGGCTGGCACGAAATCGAGGCGCGCAGGCTCGAAGTCACTGACGCCACCGCCATACCGCTGCTTCAGTGCTTCGACCCGCTGCAGGAATGTAGCACCACCAGCCCTCGGGAGGTGTTGGTCGGCCGTCAGTCGTTCGTAGTCTTCGATCGCCAGAACGACGACGAGGTCTCTCCCGCGGCTATGAATGATCGTAGGTCCTTGCGCCGCCTCCCGCAGCACCTCCGACAGCTTGCTCTTGGCTTCGGCAACCCCCAACCGGCGTGTCCCCAGAGAGAGCGTTTGAGTTCCCTTCTTCATGACTATCTTAGTCTACTTGATGGTCATCGAGGTTGCAACGTCGCCTGTCCCTGGTCCGGCCTTCGAAGGCGGCTTCATCCTCCTCCGCCGCCTCGGCCTCGACTTCGCCCAAGTGGCTTCCGCGTCTATGAGTTAATGCCCACGTCATCCTCGAAGAGGCGCCGGCGGCCGGCGAGCCGACGCCGTCCCGCCCCTGGCAACTGCTGGTCCTCTCGGCGCGCAGCCCCGAGGCGCTGGAAGCGGCCATGGCCAATCTCGCCGCATGGCTGCGGACGAGAGCCTCCAGCAGGCTCGGGCGGGAACCCCTGGCGCCGCGCTGCCTTTGCTGGCGGTCCAGGAGGGCTGACATCACGAGCGTCTCGCATCATGGACATCGGCACACCTAGTTCAGAGAGGACGTTGTGGAAGCCCTGTCGAACCGCAGACGCCTGGACGAGGCGAACGAGGACGAGGTGAAGATCACTCTGGACGAAGGGGAGAAGGAGCAGACTCTGCTGCTCCTGGACGACGTCGCGGCGCGCTTCCGGTCTGCGGAGCAGCCCGAATTCCTCGCCGAGGCCACGGTGCTGGCCCACGAGCTCCCCAGGCGTGTGCGGAGGACGCTCAACGATTACCGCCTGTTCGAGCCGTCAGCGGCGGTCTGCGTGATCTCCGGCTACCCGATCGACGAGGAGAGGATCGGTCCCACGCCCGCGCACTGGAAGGAGCGGCAGCGGTCCTGCAAGCCGGTCCGGGAGGAGATGCTGCTCGTCCTGCTGGGATACGCGCCGTATTGCCGGCTGGACCCGTACTTCATGGACCCCCCCGAGGACCCGGCGGCGCGGGAAGCCTTCGACAAGCTGATCCGGCTCATCGATTCCCAGATCGGAGACCTCATGCTCGACGTGGGGGAGATCTGCTTCATCGACAACTTCAAAGCGGTGCACGGCCGCCGGCCGTTCAAGGCACGCTACGACGGCACGGACCGTTGGCTGAAGCGGATCAACATCACGCGGGACCTGCGGCGCTCGCGGACCGCCCGGCCGGCGCCCGAAGCTCGGCAGCTGGCCTGAGCCGCGGGCCCGGCCTTCGCCCCGCGAGTCCCGGCTTCCGCCCGAGTCCTACACCATGAGGTCTCCGCCGTTGATGTCGAGGGAGGCGCCGGTGATGTAGCCGGCCTGGCTGGAGGCGAGGAAGCAGATCAGGTCCGCGACCTCGACCGGATGGCCGAGACGCTGGATGGGGAAGCTGCGGGCGTAAGCCGCGAGGTCGGCCGGCGAGGCGTTCTCCCGCGTCAGCTCGGTGTCGAACAGCCCCGGACAGATGGCGTTGACGGTGATCCCGTACGGCCCGAGCTCCTTCGCCGCGGCGCGGGTCAGCCCGAGGAGGGCCGCCTTCGAGGTGGTGTAGTGGGCGCCGCCCAGGGTGCTCACCGTCTTCCCCGCGGTGGACGAGACGTTGATGATCCGCCCGGAGCCGACGGCCTGCATCGCGGGGAGGACGGCGCGGATGAGGAGGAACGGCGCCGTGACGTTGACGTCCATCGCGCGGCGCCACTCCTCCTCGGAGATGCGCTCGAAGCGGGTGGAGAGAGCGAGCGCCGCGTTGTTCACCAGGATGTCCAGCCGGCCGCAGTGGTCGAGCGTGCGGTCGACGATCTCGCGTGCCACCGCGGAGTCGGCGACGTCTCCCGGCACCGCGAAGGCTCCCTCTCCCAGCTCGCCGGCCACCGCCGCGGCCCGTTCGGCGTCGCGGACATTGACCGCCACCGACGCTCCGCGCTCCAGGAGCCGCGCCGCCGTCGCCCGCCCCAGGCCCCGTGCGGCGCCGGTGATCAGCGCGACTTTCCCCGTGAAGTCCCGGTCCACGACGTTTTCCACGATCGTAGTCTAAGGCCTGCTGTCCACCGGTGAGATGTGGGCTGGCGTGGCTGGCGGCGGACGAATCGGGAGCCCGGATCGCCTCACACCCGCCGGGGGTGCGGGTCTACGGAATGTCCGCCCAGGTCGTGGGGTGAGACATGCAGACCAGCACCTTGCGCTCGCCCTGGAACGGGGCACGGCCGTGGGCGACCATCATGTTGTCCAGCATCAGGATGTCGCCCTCCTGCCAGGGGAAGGCGAGGGTCTCGGCCTGGTAGCAGGAGCGCAGGTGGTCGAGCGCCTCGGGCTCGATCGGCGAGCCGTCGCCGTAGTAGGTGTTGGCCGGGAGGTCCTCCTCGCCGAACTCGTCCAGCAGGCTCTTGCGGATCTCCGGGGTCAGCGTGCTGAGGTGGAAGAAAGTGGCGTGGTTGAACCAGCACATCTCGCCGGTCTGCGGGTGTCTGGCCACGGCGCGCCGCTTTGCGCGGGTACGCAGCCGGTTGCCCGGCTTCCATTCGAAGTCGAGGCCGTTCTTGCGGCAGTGCGCTTCCACCTCAGCCTTGTCTTCGGTCTGGAAGACCGTCTGCCAGGGGAGACCGAATCCGTCGCCGTAGTTGCGGACGACCATCCAACCCTTCTCGACGAAGCGGTCGCGGACCTCGGGATCGACGCGCTGATAGACCTTCCGCACGTCCGCGATCGGCGTCTCCCCTCCCTGCCGGGCGGCTTTGGCGCAGTGGAAGAAGATCCGGCGCGGCCAGGTCGCCTGATAGGAGTTCTCGTTGTGCAGGAAGATCGGCTGGTCCGGCGGATAGTCGGTCGAGGTGTAGATCTTGCCGCTCACGGCGTGGCGCGGCGAGGAGCGCTCCTTGTACTCCAGCAGCTCGCCGGAGATCGCCCGGACGATGGTCTCGAACTCTTCGATCCGCGGGACGTCGAAGCCGCGGAAGAGGAGTCCCCCGTGCTTCTCCAGCTCCTGCGTCAGCTGCTCGCGGTGGCTCTCGGCCCAGCTGGCCAGGCTCACGCCCGGCACGGCGGGGCGGATCACCAGCGGCAGGCCGGTCTCGTTCATCGGCTCCATCCGCACGAGATCCTCTGCGGAGAGGCTGACTGCCCGGCGCATCCGCGGACCCAGGGTGCTCAGACTCGGACGGCTGCTCTCGGTCATGGTCGTGGGCTCCTTCCTCCGGAGGCGTATTCGCGTCCACCTTCAAGGGTACACGCCGCCAGGTTTCCGTGACCAGGTTCCGGCTCGGGTTGCGATCTCGCTGAGATGGACAGTGCCTTGTAACAAAGCAGCGTGGTGCTGCGCCTGGCATACTGATGGAGATGAGCACCGCTCTGCGCCCGCCGACGGCTCCGACGCCCCAGGTCTCCGACGCCCGGTACTGGGCGTTCATCAGCTACAGCCACGCCGACGAGCGCTGGGCGACCTGGGTCCACCGGTCGCTCGAGACCTACAAGGTCCCGCGTCCCCTGGTCGGGACCAAGGGGCCTGACGGCGTCACGGTCCGGCCGGCCCGGCTGTTCCCCCTGTTCCGGGATCGCGACGAGCTCGCCAGCGCCTCCAGCCTGAGCGATCAGATCGAAGCAGCGCTGCGGGCGTCGCGCAATCTGATCGTCATCTGCTCCCCGCGGGCCGCGCGCTCGCGCTGGGTCAACGAAGAGGTCAAGGCCTTCAAGGCGATGGGGCGGGAAGACCGCGTCTTCTGTCTGATCGTCGACGGCGAGCCCGAGGAGTGCTTTCCCGAAGCGGTCCGCTTCGGCGTCGATGCCGAGCGCCGGATCACCGCCGAGCCCGGCGAGCCGATCGCCGCGGATGCCCGGCCGGACAAGGACGGGCGCCGCCACGCTCTGTTGAAGCTGCTCGCCGGCATCCTGGACGTCGGCTTCGACAATCTGCGACTGCGCGACCAGGAACGCCGGATGCGGCAGTATGCGGTGGCCGGCGCCGTCCTGCTCGCCGCGGTCGTCGCCTTCGCGGCGATCGCCTGGTATGCCCTGCGGCAGAGGGACACGGCTGTGCGGGAGGCGCGAGCGGGGCGGGCCGTCACTTCGGGCCAGATGGCGATGAGCTCCCGGCTCATCTTCGCAGCCTCTCCCCCGCGCAGCCTGCTCCTGGCGGTGGCTGCGCTTCAGGTCACGGAGGCCATGCGGGAGCCGCGCATCGCGACCGCCGAGGAGGCCTTGCGGGAAGCCCTCGCCCAGGCGGGAGGCGCCGTCTTCCCAGGCTGGGAGGAAAAGACCGCCGCCCTCGGTCTCAGCCCGAATGGCCGCTGGCTGGCCGCGGCGGCCGACGGGACGGGCAGCCGGTTGTGGGACCTCTCCGCCGGCGGCGATCTGTCACCGCCGATCGAGCTGGGAGGCGGAGGCGGCCCCGTCGCGTTCAGCCCGGACAACCGGTGGCTCGTCACCATGGGCGGAGAAGATGAGCCGGCCCGGCTCTGGGATCTGACGCGGCCGGACCCGAGAGCCGGTCCGCACCGGCTGGAGCAGGCCCGCGGTCCGGTCGCCTGGAGCGCCGACCGCCGCTGGCTGGTGACCGCCGGAGCCGACCGCTCCGTCCGTCTCTGGCGGCTCGGTGCGCAGGGAGCCTCGGCGCCTCTGACCCTGCCCCCCCAGGAGAACCGGGACACCGTCCTCGCTGTCAGTCCCGACAGCCGCTGGCTGGTGACGAGCAGCTGGGACCCTGAGCCGCACGGGGGAGCCACCGACGCCGCCCGCCTGTGGGACCTGGCCGCCGAGCATCCGGAGCTGACCGGCCGGGAGCTTCCCGGCAACACGAGCTCGATCTCGCACGTCGCCTTCAGTCCGGACGGCCACTGGCTCGCCACCGGCAGCGCCGAATATGACCGGCATACGTTCCGCCAGGACCATACCGTGTACCTCTGGGACCTGACGAAAAAAGCCTCCACGGCAGCGCCGGTCCGCCTGCAGGGCCACGAGGGGAGCATCACCGCGATGGCCATCAGCCCGGACAGCCGGTGGCTCGCGACGGGCAGCGGCGACAAGACGGCCCGGCTGTGGGATCTGACCGCGGCCGATCCGGCGGCGGAGCCCCTGGTCTTTGGCGGGCACGAGAACCGCGTCACCGGCGTCGCCTTCGGCCCGGACAGCCGCTGGCTCGTCACCCTCACCGGCCCCCCGCAGTGGCATGACAGCCTCGTGCCCTACACCCCCATGGCTCGTTTGTGGGACCTGCGCGAGGAGAGCCCGGCGCCGCGAGCGGCGGTCTTCGAGGATCACGGGCGTGCGGTCGCCGTGTCGACGTTCAAGCTCGGCCCCGGTGGCCGTTTCCTGGCGCTTGTCGCCGGTTCCACCGCCTATGTGCTCGACCTGAGCTCCAACCGCCCCGCGGAATCGGCCCGCGTCCTGCGGGGGCACGAAGGCGAGGTCACGGCGGCGGCCTTCGGCCAGGAGGGCCGCGTGCTGGTCACGGCGAGCCTGGACAGCACGCTCCGCCTGTGGCACCTGACCACCGTTCAGCCGGCTGCCAGCCCTCTGGTCGTTTCAGCTGGCGAGGACGAGCTCTTCGCGGTGAGCCCGGACAACCGCTGGCTGGTGACCCTCGACGGCAATGACGCGGTCCTGTGGGACCTGCGCGCGCGTGACATCGTGGCCCGCCCGGTCTTCCTGCACGGTCACGAGGGGCCTGTCTTCGACGCCGCCTTCAGCCCCGACAGCCGTTGGCTCGCGACCGGCAGCTCCGACCAGACGGCGCGTCTCTGGCGGCTGGACGGCAAACCCCCGGGCGCCACCTCTCTCGTGCTGCGCGGCCACACCGGCGTCGTCGACCGCGTCGCCTTCAGCCGGGATGGCCGCCGGTTGGCCACCGGGAGCTTCGACGAAACCGTCCGTCTGTGGGACCTGACCCGGTCCGATCGGCCGCCGGGCTCCCAGGTGTTGCAGGCGGATGGCCCCGTCTTTCGCCTGGCATTCAGCGCGGACGGCCGCCGGTTGCTCGCATCCGGCAGCGGTGCCCCACGTCTGTGGGACCTGACCGCCAGAGATCCGCGCGCGAGCCCGCGGTCGCTCCCCGACGGAGACCAGGCCGCCCTGCTGAGCCCCGACAGCCACTGGCTCGTCACCTTCGGCAACGACGCGAAGCGGGCCCTGCGCAAAACGATCGACCATACGCAGGATGAGCGGCAACGATTCGAGCTGGAGAAGCGATGGCAGGGCATGGCCGCGACCACGACCCTGTGGGACCTGACCGCGGAGCCTGCGCCCGCCCGCCGCGTCCTCGCCAAAGCAGGTGAGCCGGAGGCGTTCAGCCCCACGGGCCGCTGGCTGCTCACCCGAGGCACGGATGACGCACCGCGTCTCTGGCCGCTGAGCGCCGCCGATCCCACCGCCGCGCCCATCGAGCTCCGTGCTGCCGGGTCTCTCGCCGCCGCCGCCTTCCGGCCGGACGATCGTCAGCTGGTCACCGCCAGCTATGAAGGCGCCGCACGCTGGTGGGACCTGACCGCGCCGGACATCGATCGCACGTCACGCGCTCTGCCGCGCCGCTACGGCTTTTCCGGAGGGATCGTCTTCAATGCCGACGGCCGCTGGCTGCTCGGCTTCGACCCCAAAGGCGCCACGCTCTGGGAGGTCCAAGCCGACGTTCTGGCGCCGGAGCCGGTCTCCCTTCCCACGCAGGACCATCCCGTCTCGGGCGCGAGCTTCACACCCGACGGCCGCTGGCTGATCACCAGGAGCCACGGCAGCCCCAGCGGGGACACCGTGAGCCTCTGGCCGCTGCGGCTGGCCGATCTGACCGCCCTGGCCTGCCGTACCGCCGGCCGGGAATTCAAGACGATCGAGTGGAAGCAGTATTTCCCCGGGCAAACTCCCCGGAAGGTCTGTGCGCCCTCCTGAGCGCGGCCGGATTGGATGAGATAGAAAGTGCGGCACGAACGATGCCCAACTGCGGGAGAGTCGCTTGTCTTCGGTTCCTTGCCCTCGCTCAAATGCCGGTCCGAGCTCGGTAGCGATCATCGGCTGGTGGCTTGACGATTGGCCGGCTTTCTGGATAACGGCGACTCTCTTTTCGGGAGCTGAGATGGCAGTGAGCTTCGATGTGTACAGGGCCCAGGAGCTTCTCGTGCTCGGGTCCGGGATTCCGAGTGCTTCTTTTCGCGAAGGCCAGGAGGAGGCGATTCGCCACGTCGTAGAGGGTCGTGGCCGGTTGCTGGTGGTGCAGAGGACCGGCTGGGGCAAGAGCTTCGTCTACTTCATCGCCGCCAAGCTGTTGCGCGAAGCCGGAGCAGGGCCGGCTCTGCTCGTGTCTCCCTTGCTGGCGTTGATGCGCAACCAGATCGCCGCCGCCGAACGGATGGGCGTGCGGGCGGTCACCATCAATTCCGACAATCAGACCGAGTGGGGAGACGTCGAGGCGGCGATTGGGCGCAACGAAGTGGACATCCTCCTGATCTCGCCCGAGCGGTTGGCCAATGAGCGTTTTCGCGACGACGTGCTGGCCATCATCGCGGGGCGGATCGCCTTGCTGGTGATCGATGAGGCGCACTGCATCTCGGACTGGGGGCACGATTTCCGGCCCCACTATCGCCTCCTGGAGCGCATCGTGCGCACCTTGCCCGCGAATCTGCGGCTGCTGGCTACGACGGCCACCGCGAACAATCGGGTGATGGCCGATCTGCAGAGAGTGCTCGGACCGGGTCTCGACGTTTCGCGAGGCGACCTGAACCGGCCGTCGCTCGTGCTCCAGACGATCCGCCTGCCGAGCCAGGCGGAGCGCCTGGCCTGGCTTGCCGCGCAGGTGGCGGCGCTGCCGGGCCACGGGATCATCTACACCCTGACGATCCGCGATGCGGTCCAGGTGGCGGAGTGGCTCCGGTCGCGCGGTTTGAACGTGGCCTCGTATACGAGCGAGACGGGGGAGAGCCGGGCCGAGCTGGAGCAGGCTCTGCTGGCAAACCGGGTCAAGGCGCTGGTGGCCACGACGGCGCTGGGCATGGGCTTCGACAAGCCGGACCTGGCCTTTGTGATCCACTATCAGATGCCGGGCTCGGTGGTGCACTACTACCAGCAGGTCGGGCGGGCAGGCCGGGCGCTCGACGCGGCGTACGGAGTGCTGCTCAGCGGGGACGAAGAGGCGGCCATCCTCGACTATTTCGTCGAGACCGCCTTTCCGACGCGGGCGGAAGTCGGCGCCGTGGTCGGTGCCTTGGAAGCGGCGCCGGCCGGCCTTTCGGTTCCCGAGCTGCTGGGTGAGGTCAACCTCAGCATGGGCCGCATCGAGAAGACCCTCGCTCTGCTGGCCCTGGAATCTCCGTCTCCGATCGTCAAACAGGGCACGAAATGGCAGCTGACAGCCGCCAACCTGAGCGAGGCCTTCTGGCAGCGGGCGGAACGGCTGACGGAGCTGCGGCGCGACGAGCAACGGCAGATGAGAGCCTTCGTGAGCCTGCCCTCGGGCCATATGGAGTTTCTCATCCGGGCGCTCGATGGGGAGCCAGGTACGGTCGGCTCGCCCGCGTTGCCGCTGCTGCCGGCGACGGCGGACCCGGCGCTGGTGCGGGAGGCCGTGGCATTTCTTCGCCGTTCCAGCCTGCTCATCGAGCCGCGCAAGAAATGGCCGAATGGCGGGATGCCCCGCTATCGGCTCAAGGGGAACATCCCTCCTCAGCTGCAGGCGCTGCCCGGCAAAGTGCTCTGCGTCTGGGGGGATGCCGGATGGGGCGGCCTGGTACGCCAGGGCAAATACGAGGACCGGCGCTTTGCCGATGAGCTCGTGGAAGCCTGTGTAAAGCTGGTGCGCGAGTGGAACCCGGAACCTGCTCCTGCCTGGGTGACTTGGATTCCGTCACTGCGGCACCCCGATCTGGTACCGGACTTCGCCCGCCGGCTCGCCGCAGCTTTGATGCTACCCTTTCATCAGGCGTTGGAAAGGACGCAGGACCGGCCCGAGCAGAGGACGATGGCCAACAGTACCCAGCAGGCGCGCAACCTCGATGGCTCCCTGGTGATCCGGGATCAGCCGCTGCCCGCCACCCCGGTCCTGCTCGTGGACGATCTGGTGGACTCGCGTTGGACGCTGACCGTTGCGGCCTGGTTGTTGCGCTCCCATGGCAGCGGCGAGGTGTTTCCTCTGGCGCTCGCGCTGGCAGGGCACGAGAAGTGAGCCGGCCGCTTTCACCGAACACGCAGGCCCTCCTGCTGCTGACGGCACCCCTCCTTGCGGGGCGCCGAGAGACGTCCGTCGAGCCGTTGACTCTGGGCGAGTACAAGCGGCTGGCGCAATTCCTCAGCGAAAAGCAACGGCAGCCGGCCGATCTGCTAGCGCCCGAGACATGGAGATTGCTCGCGGAGCGCCCGCAGCTCGTCGACGGCGACCGTGTCGAGCGCCTGCTGGCCCGCGGTTTTCTCCTGGGCCAGGCGATCGAGCGCTGGCAGGCGCGGGCGATTTGGGTGGTGAGCCGCGCCGATGCGGAGTATCCGAGGCGATGGAAGGGGCGCCTCGAGGAGGATGCGCCGCCGGTCCTTTACGGCTGTGGAGAGGCGGAGATTCTCGAGACGAACGGGTTGGCGGTCGTGGGCTCACGGCATGTGGATGACGCGTTGATCGCCTATACCGAACGCATCGGCCGGCTTGCCGCCGGAGCAGGTCGCACCCTCATCTCGGGCGGTGCGCGCGGCATCGACCAGGCCGCCATGCGCGGCGCGCTGGACGCGGGCGGCAAGGTGGTGGGAGTCCTGGCCGACAGCCTGGAGCGGGCGGCGCTGAGCCGCGAGCACCGCCGCTTCCTGATGGATGGCCGGCTGGTCCTGGTCTCGACCTGTGATCCTGCCGCCGGGTTCAACGTGGGACACGCCATGCAGCGGAACAAGCTGATCTACGCACTGGCGGATGCGGCGCTCGTGGTCAGCGCGGAGCATGAGAAGGGCGGTACCTGGGCCGGAGCGGTCGAGCAGTTGGAGAAGCTGCGACTGGCGCCTGTCTATGTCCGCTCGAACGGAGACACCGGCAAGGGGTTGGAAGCGCTCCAACGCATGGGCGCGTCTCCCTGGCCCGATCCGGAGACGCCAGAAGCTTTGGCGGAGCTGCTCACGGCCGAGGTGAGCCCGAGAACCGCCGCCCCCGAGCAAAGGGAACTTTTTTAGTCTACGACCCTGCTCCCGCTGACCGCCCACCTCACCTCCAGCGACTCCACACACCTTCTTGCCGCTATCTCCGAATTGTACCGGCTGCACAGGATTTTTAACGGCCGGGCCTCAGGGCGAATCCGGCTCAAGCTCCGTCTGAGAAGGGGCTTCCTCTCCCTCTTCCGCTTCGCGGGGGAGGGTCGGGGAGGGGGACCGCTTCAAAAATACCACCCCGAGCGGCGGCAGCGTCAGCGTCAACGAATGCGTCCGCCCGTGGAGCGGCACCGGCACGGCGTCGACTCCTCCCATGTTGCCCCGGTTGCTGCCGCCGTAGCGGGCGGCGTCGCTGCTGGATTTCAGTGAGTGGGCGAGCATCTATCGGACGTGGCTTGCACGGCTCGCCGAGTATCGCAACGAGATCCAGCGCATTCAAGGAAACCGGCCCAGCCTGGAAGGGTTGATCCGAGTTGTCGCATGACCGACAACCCTCTCCGCACTCCAGAGGATTACGAGCTTTTCCTCTACACCCTGAGCGAGCGCTTTCCCTCGATCCGGCATTCCACTGTAGCGTTTATCCGGCGAGGATTCTCGCTCGCGCGAGTGACCGGTGAGCTGCTTTTCGACCACGGCTTACGGCTGGTCATACTGGAGAGAATTGTCTTGCAGACTGCCCGCCGTGATCGACGGTTACGGCTACGAGGTCCGGTCGCGCAACGAGTTCTGGGATCTCGAGCCCTACCTCCGCCTCTATCGAGGGCAGATCGGCACGCGCCCATGATCGACACAGAGCTCGGCAGCCTTGGACATTGCGGCGCACATCAGCAAGGGAGCCCAAGCCGATGCAAGCACACAGACTGCACGTAACCGTTCCCGAGGACCGCAAAGCCTTCGTCGAGTTCCCTGACTCGGTCCCGCCGGGCCAGGTCGAGCTGATCGTCCTCGTTGCAGCGGAGAGGGAACAAGTCTCGGAGAAAGCGAGCCAGGTTGCCTTGGCGCGTTGGGATGCAGCCGCTGCGGAACTCGCTCTCGACCCGCGGCCCTTCCGCGAGCTGACCCTCGAAGAACGCCGGGCCCGGCTGCACCGGCTGCGCGGCGTTGGCAGAGGCTTGCTCCCGTCGAGTGAAGAATTTCTCCGGCAAAAGCGGGAAGAGGTCGAGATCGAGGAGCGGAAGCTTGCCCGCTGAGAGCGTCTATATCTTCGGCGCATGCGCCATCATCGCGCTCCTGGACGCCGAGCCCGGCCGAGGTCGTAGAGACACTGCTGGCGGAAGAGCACCGTTGCGTGATCCATCTCCTCAATGTTTTCGAGGTCTACCTCCCAGTTTTACGCCTTGATCACAGCCGAGGATTAGAGGCGTTTGACCGCGCTGTCAGGCCGTCCTTCGTCCGGGTCGCGAATGCGACGGCTGTGGACCAAAGTTCGGCCAAGCGGGCACGGAAGGTCGCTCGCCTCTCCATATCCAGAGCCCAGAAGAAGGGGTCGATCACGCGGCGCGGCTCCCAACGCTGCGTCAGGCCACTTCCGGGAACAGCCTGCCCGCCGGTCGCTGAGGTGAGGCTGAACCGGAGTTCCACTCTATATTCTTGCGCCAGCTGGATGAAATTCTTCGCATGATTGTTGCGCCCGAGCCACTGGCGGATCGCTTCTTCGTTCTGCGCCATCGCGGCGAGATATTTCTCCATGAAGGCTTGCGCGGTCGGCGCGGCGCCAGAGGGCAGGAAATCACGGAGGATCCGGTCAGGCTCCGGAGAGCTTGAGGCCGCCCAGAGCACGTCGTCGACCAGGTACTGGCGGAGCCCCGGCGGGAGGTTACGGATGCGGTCTGCCTTCGACAGCACCACGACCACCCGCCGCCCGCGCAAGCGGACTCCGTGGCTCTGCAGCGTGTTGAGAAAGCCGACCATCAACATGTCCATGGTGCGCCCCTCGAAGCGCTGGTTCTCGGCTTCCGGATCGAGCAGGTCGGGCATGCTGATGAACATGAACAGGGTCCGCGTGCGGTGCAGGAAGGGGGCCTGCTCCAGGGGCACCTGGAACTTTTCGAAAGCCTCACCCGGACAGTCTCGGATCAGCAGCGAGCGGTCGCGCCACGGCTCCATCTTGCGGAGCAACATCACATAGCAATCGTCCACTCCCATGGGAGTGGAGGGAGGCATAGAGCCTTCCCGCTCATGGATGTTGACGGCCTGCACCATGCGTTGCGACGCTTCAGTAACCGGTGCCCACGTGAAGCGGTTCCAGACGTTGTTCATCCGCATCAGCATCAAGGTGAGCGCGGTGAGATAGGCCGTCTTGCCATGCTGTTTCCAGCCGAACACCTGCACCGGAAAATGTGGGATCGCCGTCTTCGGCTCCATATAGAGAGCCGGAAGCTCCTTATGACATCCGTCGTGGGGGCATGTCGCCAGGTTTCTCCGTCGGGGGATGCGCTCCAGGCAGAACGGGCAGACCGTGCCGAGGCCGGGAACGAGGCGATAGGGGTTCAGGTCAAGTTTCATGAGAAGAACCTCCCGAGCAGGCCGGGTCGTTCCGCCACGGCGATCTCGAGTTGAAAGCGTTCGGGCACCGCCTGCTTCCGGATCATCCGGGCGAGGCGCTGCCGCCCTTTGTCTCCGATCCGGTACAGGCACCGGACCAGGGGCTCGAGCTGCGGGCCTCCCCCGACCGCGAGGACGCGTTCGACGAGATCGATCAAGATCTCCTCGTCCGCCTCGTCAAGGCGACCGCTGGCCAACAGCTCTGGAAGGTGCTCCTTGTCGACGAACTGGACCGGGTGGATCGGGTGCAGCAGCTTGCCGAGCGCAAGCTTGAAATCCTGGCCGGTCATCTTGCGCAAGGCTTCGTCGCGCGCTTTCGTGTCGACCTTGCGGTCGAGAGTGGCGGCCCAGAACAGGAGGACGCTGTGATTGCCGCGGCGCGCCAGATCCCGCAGCTCAGGCAGGAGGTCCTGGTCGGGGAACGCGGCGCGCTCCAGCCAGTGTGCGGCGACACGGGCGAGATGGTTGATCTGGGAAGGCGCGGGAACGATGGCTTCTAGATGTGCGCGAAAATTCGCGTGCCGGACATCGGAGAGGACGTGGTAGGCGAGCTCTTTGGCCAGCTTGCGGCGCACCTGCCGCTCGAAATGGACGCGGAGCCGGTCAGCCACGACGTGCCGGTGCTCGCCGAGGAAGTCTTCGAGAGCCTTCGGCCGCAGCGAAGCGTCTGCATCGAGCGGGCTCCCCTCCACCGCGCGGACGAACAGATCGACGCTCTCGGCCTGCACCAAGACCTCCTGGAGAGGGATCTTGAAGCAGGCGTTCTCAATCCATTCCCAGTACAGGTCGCCGTCGCCTCCGCGCGCCGCGCCCGCGGCGGCCACCTTCCTCTCCCGGGCGTCCACTTCGAGGGCGTCGGAGGAGAGCCGCCGCGTCGCGCCGGCCGCCCAGTAAAACCCCCGCTCCACCGGGCACCCTTCGGTCCAGGTGGTGAAGGTGCAGGCCAGACGCTTCGCGATAGGCGCCAGCCGGAGGGCGAGTCGGAGAGTCTGCTCGATCTGGCTGCTCTCGCCGGTCAGCGACACGGTCCGCGCCTGCCGGCGCAGGTCGTCTGCCCGCAGCGCGAGACCGAGCAGACGGACCACCTCGGACGCCGGCCAGCCGCAATCGTCAGGCGGGTTCTCGACGGGGACCACATCTACCGGGGGCGCCACCCCCGTCGCGGCGCCGAGAGCCTCCACGAGCCGCTCGACGCCGTCGAGAGGCAGATCGGCAGCGAAGAACCGGAAGGGGTCGTTGTCGAGGCGCGCCATCTCCTCGCGAGCCAGCAGAAAGCAGTGCACCAGGAATGCGCCGTCTCGGGCGTTGCGGTCCACGATCTCGGGGTGCGGCGCGATCTGGACCGCGTGGGACAAGACGATCTTTCCGCTCGGGATCTGGAAGAACTGGAGGCGGCGGACCCCCGGCGCCGGACGGAAGCACTGGATGCACCTCTCCACCGCCGACACCTCGGCCGGGGTCAGCGAGGCGCTCTTCCACACTGTCTGAAAGCCGCTGGAGCGGTGCGGCGAGAATGCCGTCTCCACCCGGGTATAGATCAAGCGCTCGGCGCGGACCGGCGTCACGAAGCCTCCCTTCGCACCAACCGGAATCCGTAATAGAACAGCCGGTCCGTTTCGGGATGCAGCGGCCGCATGGGCATCCCGTGGTCCGGGTTCGTCAGGACGCCGTGGAAATCGGGGTGCGGCAGGCCCACCCCTCCCCAGCGCTGACCGTTCCCAGCGTCCTCGACCCATTCCAGGACTCCCAGGCGCATCAGCATGTGGCCGGCGCGGGTGTCGGGGAGGCTGCGATTCTGGCCCGCCCGGCTCCACGCCTCGCGGACGCGGGCCAGCAGCGTGCGGACGCGGGGTTGCAGAGCGCCGTTCCAGTCGGGAGGAGAGACCGACCTGTCGCGCAGGGCGCGGTAGGCCGCGAACCACTCGGAGGTGGTGGGCAGGGCGTAGTCCTCACCACACCAGCGGGCGAAGCGCTCCGCCTCCGCCGGCCGCAGCCCGGTGGCGAACGCCTTCCAGTAGTTCCGTTCGTTGATCTCTCGGGGCGAGACCCGCGGATTGAGCTCCAAGATGCGGTCGTACCAGGCGGCGTCGAAGGCGCTGTCGCCCACCTCGCAGAGGAAGTGCTCGAGTTGGATCTTGGTCACCGGCAGCCAATGGATGTGGCTGCGGATCTCCTCTACCCAGACGAGAGGGAAGCCCGCGCGGTCGTAAACGATTTCGGGAGGCGCAGACATGGGGGTCTCCTTGGCTCAGAGGCTCAACAGGCGATTGATGAGGAAGCCGATGTCGTCATTGGATCGAAACGTTTCGAACTGGTCCCAATCCAGGGGAATCTCCTCCCGTGTGGCTGCCAGGAGGAGGCGGCCGGTCCACTCGGAATCCCGGAAATCCGCAAGATCGAGGATCGGGCCGTCGGTGAGCACCAGCAAGCGTTCCTCGGGAGAGCACGCTTGGAGGATCGGTCCCACCAAGCGCGGCCGGGAGCGTCCGCCGGCGCGTGGAGCCGGCGGCGCCTGCCCGGGGCCGGAAACCGGGCGGGCCTGTCCCAGGACGTGGGTGGTCACCTCGCCGTGCTCGGTCAGGCGCGACCACAGATCGGAAGAGTAGGTTTCCGGCAGGGAATTCTCTTCCGGCAGAGCGTCGAGCACCAGCCGGAGCGACTTGGAAGCCCTCTCGCCTTGCAGGGTCAGTGCCCAAAGGAACGGATCGATGACGCGGCGCGGCGACTTCTCGTGCCCCATCTCTCCTCCGGTCGGCCGCTCGCCCAACGCCGACACCATGGAGAAGACCAGATTGATCCCCTCGTTGCGAGCTCTGTTGATGAAGCTTCTTCCACTATCCACCCCTCCCGTCCACGTGAACTCCTGGAGGCGATCGGAAATCCTCTTCATCTCGCGGAGGTACTCGCCGGTGTCAAACGCCACGTCCTGGTCGAGACGATCTCCACGTGCGATGGCAGTCAACGGGTCGGATCCCAGATACTCCCGCAGATCCTCCGGGAAGCCGGGCTCATCGGCCTTGGAGTACACCACGACGAGATTCGTACCTCGCACATCGATCTTCAACTCCCGCATCTGCCGTAGGTATACCTGCAAGAGCTCTGCGATGGTCCGGCGCTTTTCATCCTTCTGGAGATTGAACAGGCTGACCAGGAACCAGACGGTATCGATCCGGCGCAAGGCGGATGCGCTCTCGCCCATTTTTCCCGGGCTCTCGACTTGCTCACCTGCCAGATCGTGAAGTATCAGGGAACGAGATCCCAGGTCTCCAAAATCACGGACCTGGAACAGGAGAGGACGTAAAGGCCCCGTCGGCGTGGATTCGGGGACTCGCTTGCTGGCTGCTCTCATGACGCGGAGCGCCTCGTAAGTCTCCTCGTCCAGAGACTCGGAGGACATGTTCAAGAACACATTGTCCATTCGCTCGAGGAGCAGGGTGAGGGCTGCCAGATACGTTGTCTTTCCATAAGCCTTGAAGCCGAAGGTCATCAACCACAAAGGAGGGATCGAGTCGTAATCTCGCACGAATGGCAAAGGTACGTTCCAATGGAAGGTCGGGCACTCCAGGGATTTGCTGAAGTCGTGGACCTTGCAACAGTACGGGCAGAGAACACGCGCCATCTCAAGCTCCTTGTTCGATCAAGGGCGTCAGACCGTGGACCACGGCGTCGGCTTCCTCGGTTCCGGGGGCGATCCGGACGAAGGGTTCCGCCACAGCAGGTCCGGAGATCGGACCGTAGAGGCGTATTCTGGAGGCCCATGGGCCGTCCTCCCAGTCGCCGGCATCAAGAGCGGCTCCGGCCGAGAGCACGAGCGCGAAAAGGATCCGCTCGTGAGGGAGAGCCTCCAGGATGGGACCGAGGAGCCGCGGGAGGCGGCTCCCGGCCGCAGGCATCACCGCCTCGGGCTCCAACTTCTCGCCTGGCACTGCCAGGGGAGCCTTCTGCCCCATCCGGAAGATGAGCAGAGGGATCTCGCGCAGCCTCGCATGGCCCAGCAGATCGGTGGTCAGCCGGGCGAGCCGGTCTCCCCGGGAGGGCTCGGACGCCGCAGCATCCAGGAGGAATACGCCGTAGCCACGCCCCTCCCCATCCAGCCCCGGCAGGGCGGCGCCAGCGCCCAGGGAGAGGCGGAAGCGGAGCCATTGGAGCACACGTCGCGAGGCGGCATCTCTCTCCTCGTCCCCGGAATGCCGGCTCTCCGCCGCGGCGAGCCAGCTGCCGAGAGCGCGGGCCTGGTGCGGGATGAGGCTCTCGAACCAGCGCATCCAGGCGAACGAGAGATCCCCGCCGCGGACGATCTGTCCAGCCCAGGCCGGCTCGTCCATCCAGGCCAGGACCGTATCGAGAACGGTCTCGGCCGCTCCCTGATCCGACGGAGACAGCCGAAAAGCGAGGCGCAGGAGCGTCTCCTTGTCCGCGTCGGAGGGGCGCTGGCTGGGCTCCGCATGGAACCGGAAGAGAGCGCGGAGGGCCGCGTGGCCGAGACGGACCGGCAGATCGCCGGCGGTGGGACCGTCGAGCCAGCCGCGCACCTTTGTGAGACCTGCGGAGAGCTCGGCCGCGGACTGCTCGAGAACCGCGGCGATGATCCGCGCCGCTCGGTCCGGAGGTGCCGGCGCGCCGTCCGAGCCTTCCAATCGATCCGGCGTGTCGAGCTCCTGCCAATCCGGGACCGCGAGCAGGGGCTCTCGGCCCGACTCACGGGACGCGGCGTTGAGGCGCTGGATGATCTCCGCGACGACTCCGTCCAGATCCGGCGTCAGCGGCACGGGACGGAGCCTGGGCGCCGCGCTTTCCTGTGGCGCCTCGTCGGCCTCCGGCCTGCGGCCCCACTCGCCCACCGAAACGATCAGAGGAGGCCACCACGGCTGGTCCTCCCCATCCGCCAGATCGAGGAGAGGACCCCAGGTCAGCACCAGCACGACTGCGGTCTCCGACGGCTCGTCAGGAGCCCCTTCGACCAGGGGGAGGAGGAGGCGCGGCCGCGGGAAGGCGGAGCGCAGGTCCCCTGCTCCGAGCACGGCCGCCGTTCCCCTCCGGATCCTGGTTCCTCCCAGATGCCCGGGCGCCGCGTCGACGTAACAGCCGGCGACCTCCAGCAGCTGCAGGGCGAAGCGTTGGTCTCCCGGCTCGGCCAGGGCGGCGGGGGAGGCGTCGAGCGCCACCACACCACGCCTCCGGCACAGATTCCGGCGGGGGAATCCCTCCATCGCGTGCGAGCGGAGGAGGAGGGCGCGGCCGCGGCGGCGGACCTCCCCGTCCTCGCTGGTGAGCCAGTGCCGGACGAGACCCGACCGCAGAGATTTCGCCGCGGCGCCCGAGAGGCGGTTCGCTGCGGCCAAGAGCTTCTCGAACAACGGATCCGGCCCCGCACCCGGGCGGCTCCAGCGCGACCAGTTGGCGAGAGCGGCCATCAGGGCATCTCCCGCCTCCGCCAGATCCGGGGTCAGTGACAGGAGCGGCTCGATGAGCTGGAGCCATGCCAGATGCTCGGGAACCGGCCCACGGCGCTCGACCGCGGCCTGCGCCAGGACGCTGGCGCACACGAACTGGGCGATCTCCTGGACGCGATCTCCGGGCTTGCCCCGCAGCCATTCCGCGAGCTTCCCGGCCGCGGAGAGCGGGGACGTGCCGGCGATTCGCTCCAGAGCGAAAAAGGCGCACCGCAGGTTCTCCTGGGTCCACAGCTCAAGCTCCTCCCAGGAGGCATCCCCGCGCGCAATCCGATCGGCCCGGCGGATCAAGGTGGCGAGGACCCCGAGGGTGCGGTCATGCCAATCCCCGGCGCGCTTCTCGTCGCCCGTCTCGCGAGCAGGGACCATCTCGTCGAAGATCCTCCACACGGCCGCGCCGGCGGCCCACATGCGGTCGGGATCGCCGGACCTCACCCAGGCGTCGAGACGGGCGAGCACATCACCACGAAGCTGCGGCGCATCGCGGCAGAGCTGCGCGAGGACGAAACCGGCGACCGAGGCCACGCCTCCCTCCGGGTGGTCCGCCAGGGCGTCCAGGACCTCCGAGATGGGCTCGAGCCCACGCTTCTCCAGGGCTCCCAGCCGCCCGAGCGCCGCGCCGATCGCCCGGCGCAGCTCCCAATGCTCCGGAGCGCTATGCTCGACGCACAGGGCCAGCAGAGGCTTCGCGAGGGAGTGCAGGAGACGCCGGTGGTTGCGGGCTTGCCGCAGGACCTCTTCGCGGAGCTCGGCGTCTTCGATCTCCACCTGGCGCGTCTCGCTCTCACGCGCCCGGATCTGCTCCAAGATGTCGTCCAGACCGATCTCGCGCTCGTCGCGCAGGGTCGAGACCCCCTCGGCCCGCAGGTGCTGGACGGCCAGAGCATAGAAGTCGTCGAGCGCCGCACGCTCAATGCCGTCGAACAGGACTGCCAGCAACGCGTAGAGCTGCTGGTTTTCTCCCAGCTTCCCGAACGTCTGGCGGACCGACGTCTGCCCGATGTAGGCGGCCTCTCGCGCCAGCGGCTCCAGCTTCTCGTTCCCGGACCGCAGCTCGCCGAGCTTGTAGCAGAAGCGTTCGATCTGCACCGGCTTCTTCAGGTAAGGCTCGACCAGCTTCCACCCTTGGCGGGCGGCCTCCACCACGCTCTCCAGAACATCCACCCCTTCACCGTGCTGGGCGAAGCGGCGCAGGTGTTTTTCGAACACTTCGTGCAGGTCCAGGGGAAACGCGGAAATCTTTCCGACGTTGAGGCTCTCTCCAGCTCCTGCAGGCTCCACTCGGTGGTGAGGATCAGGTAGGACTCGTTGTCCTTAAGGACACGGTCCAGCGCCTCCAGCCAGGGCGAGGTCAGCTCTTGGAGGTCGACGTTGCGGTCGAATGCATCCTCCAGGAGATAGGCCCGCTTCTTCTTCAGCTCGCTGTCGCGGGCGAAGTCGATGAGCGGCAGCGAATCCGTCCGCGGGCGGCGGTAGGCATAGACCTTCTCGTCCTCCGGGGCGCAGTTGAGCAGGTCGAGGGCGAGTCGAATGGCCGTGGTGAGCTTGCCCGAGTGCTCCGGGCCGTGGACGATCCAGACGTTGTAGTCGGGCCGGCTGCCTCCAGGTCCCCACTTGCTCTGGAAATCCCTGGACCGGACGCAGAGATTCGTCACGCGATCGAGATCTTCCAGATCGATCTTGCCCAGGGGAAGACGTCCACCGGTACTGTTTTTCTTCGCTCCTTCCGCCAGGGTCTCGCGGAGGTTCAGCTCCGCGGCATCTCGGGGCTTGCCGCCATCGCGCCCCTTCTTGCCATCCCCGTCATCGTCGGCCTGGGCATTCAGGGCCTGAGCGAAACCGGTCGGGCCTTGAGGAGGCGTGTTCCCGTCATCTGGGGGGAGCGGGGGGGGCTGCTGGCTCATCGATCCCTCCTCACAACCAGGGTCCCGCCGCCGACGTGCGGGCGAAGAGAAGCGGATAGGACCAGTCCACGGCCGAGTAGCCCGCGTCCCGCAGCTCGAGACGGGCACGGCTCACGGCACGCTCCAGTGTCGTTTCGACCAATCCCTGGTAGAGCGTCTCCGCAAAGACGAGAGCGGAGTCATCGAGGATCGGCTCCCGGAAACCGATCACCGCCGGGATGTTCAGATTGGCCAGGGCGGTGGCCAGGCCCGTGGCGGAGGCGCCCTCGCAGACGTTGAGGACGGCCAGACGAAGATCCTCGCACGGCGCCAGCACCCCTTCGAGGTCTGCGACCGTTGCCGTTTGCAGAGAGCCGTCCCGAGATGCCAGGGCAAGGGAGAACTCTCCCTTGTGGAGGTCGCCGTGCCCAGCGTGGTGCCAGACCTGGAAGGGCCGCCCCTGGCTCCGGGCACGAAAAAGAATGTGGCGGAGGCGCTCGAGACCGACCTCGCGCTCGACGACAACCGCGGCGCGGTCGCCAAGCGGAGCCAGTGCTGCTTTCAGCCGCCGTTCTTCCTCCTCGATTTCCAGGGGGGGGACATCTGCGGGGCACGCGGTGGTCAGGAGGAGGCGCAAGGGGGGCTCGATCCGAAACTCGCGCAGCGGCCGTCGCTGCTCCAGGTAACGCACCACCGGCGTCTCCGTCGATTGCGCGAGAAACCGGCGACCATCGTGGAGAAGCTCCCAAGGGAGATCGTGGATTTCCGGATCATGCCAGGCCTTGACCAGGATCCGCAGGCCGGACCGTTCCTCGCGGGCCAGCTCGCGGGCTCGCAGGAAGAGCTCCTCGACTTCCCCGGAGAAGACCTGCGCATAGAGGTCTCGTCCAACCTGGACGGAGTCCATGGGACACTGAGGATCGTCTTCCTCTTCGCGCTCCAGTGGCTCCAGGCGCACGTGGCGTGTCAGAGAGCTGACTCCGTCGCGCCAATGGACCGCCTCCGAGACTTCGAAGGGAACCGGACGCGCCTGTCCTGCGAGGAACGGGCTCTCTGCGCAAAGTTGGTAGCCAGAACCGTGTCGGACGAACCCTAGGATGAAATCGAACATTGCAGGGTCTCCAGTCGCTTGAGACCCCTGGGGTGTGAGTTTGTTTAGCCCGTGCGACTGCCTACACCACGAGGAGGTTCGTGGGGTTTGGAGGATGGAAGTTCCCGCAGTCCTACCGCTTCAAAAACACCACCCCCAACGGCGGCAGGGTCAGCGTCAACGAGTGCGTCCGCCCGTGCAGCGGCACCGGCACGGCTTCCACGCCTCCCATGTTGCCGCGGTTGCTGCCGCCGTAGCGGCTGGCGTCGCTGTTCAGGATCTCCCGCCAGTGGCCGCCGCCGGGGACTCCGATGCGGTAGTTGTCGTGCGGGATCGGCGTGCAGTTGAGGACGGCGACCACCGGGTCCCCCTCCTTTGCTTTGCGCAGGAAGGAGAAGACGCTATTTTCCGCGTCGTTGGCGTCGATCCACTCGAAGCCGTCGGGCGAGACGTCGAGCTCGTGGAGCGCCGGATCCTCGCGGAGGAGGCGGTTCAGGTCCTCCAGCCAGCGGAAGACTCCCGCGTGCGACTCGTCGTCGAGCAGATTCCAGTCGAGGCTCGCGTCGTGGTTCCACTCCTTGTACTGCGCGAGCTCGCCTCCCATGAAGAGCAGCTTCTTGCCCGGCTGCGCCCACATGTAGCCGTAGAGCAGGCGCAGGTTGGCGAGCTTCTGCCAGTGGTCCCCCGGCATCTTGCCGGCGAGCGATCCCTTGCCGTGCACCACCTCGTCGTGCGAGAGCGGGAGCACGAAATTCTCGGTGAAGGCGTAGATCCCCCGGAAGGTCATCTCGTTGTGGTGGTACTTGCGGTGGATCGGGTCGTGCGCCAGGTATTTGAGCGTGTCGTGCATCCACCCCATGTCCCACTTGAAGCCGAAGCCGAGCCCGCCGACGTAGAGCGGCCGCGACACCATCGGCCAGGCGGTCGACTCCTCGGCGATCGTCTGAGCCTCGGGGAAGGTCTCGTAGACCTCCTCGTTCATCGTGCGGAGGAGCTGGATCGCTTCCAGGTTCTCGCGCCCGCCGAAGCGGTTCGGGATCCACTCGCCCGCCTTGCGCGAGTAGTCGAGGTAGAGCATCGAGGCGACCGCATCCACCCGCAGGCCGTCGGCGTGGTACGTCTCCAGCCAGAACAGGGCGCTGCTGGTGAGGAACGCCCGCACCTCGTTGCGGCTGTAATTGAAGATGTAGCTCTGCCAGTCGGGGTGGAAGCCCTGCCGCGGATCGGCGTGCTCGTAGAGGTGCGTGCCGTCGAAGAAGCCGAGAGCGTACTCATCGGTGGGGAAGTGGGACGGCACCCAGTCGAGGATCACCCCGATGCCGTTCTGGTGCAGGTGATCGACCAGAAACATGAAGTCCTGCGGCGTGCCGTAGCGGCTGGTCGGCGCGAAGTAGCCGGTCGACTGGTATCCCCACGAGCCATAGAACGGGTGCTCCATGACCGGCAGGAGCTCGACATGGGTGAAGCCGAGCTGCTTGACGTGCGCGGCGAGGAGCGGCGCGATCTCGCGGTAGGTCAGCGAGCGGTTCCCCTCCTCCGGCACTCGCCGCCAGGAGCCGAGGTGGACCTCGTAGATCGACATCGGCGCGGCGAGCGACTGTTTGTCGCCGCGCCCGGCCATCCATCCGGCGTCCCCCCATTCGTAGCCCAGGTCCCAGACGACCGAGGCCTGGTGCGGCGGGACTTCGGTATGGAAGGCGAACGGGTCCGCCTTGTCGGCGCGGTAGCCGCGGAAGCGCGATTCGACGTGGAACTTGTAGCGCGCTCCCGGCTCGACTCCGGGAACGAAGAGCTCCCAGATCCCGGAGCTGCCGCGGAGTGCGAGCGGATCGTCCCGGTTGTCCCAGCCGTTCCAGTCGCCGATCACCGAGACCCGCTCCGCGTTCGGAGCCCAGACGGAGAACCAGAAGCCCTCGTCCCCCTCCTCGTTGGTCCCGGGGTGCGCTCCCAGCTTCTCCCAGAGCCGGAAGTGGGTGCCTTCGTTGAACAGATACAGGTCGTGCTCGGTGATTGGACGTGAAGACAACAGACTCGCCATCAGCGTCTCCTCCGCAGCTCGTCCACCCGGCGGAGGACGTCCGTGACCTCCGGTTTCTGGGAAAACTCCTCGAACGAGAGGCGCGCCTTGCGCCGCCAGTTGGGCCGCTCGGCCTGGGTGCCGGGCACGTTCTGCGGCTCGATCTCCCCCCAGAGGTCCTCGAGACTGACCAGCACCATCCGGGCCGGGCTGGCGGCCAGGTGCTCCAGGCGCTTGCGCAGGACGGCGCGGTCGGTCGACTCGCGGTCGCCGCGGTCCTCTTCCGGGATCTCGCTCTCCATCTGGCGGCGGATCTCGGCGCGGCGCTCGCGCTCGGCGCGCGCCTGGTCCGCATCGAAGAAGCCGAGGCTCTCCAGGTCGTCCACGTCCTTGGCTTCCAGGAAGGCGGGGAAGGTGGGCATGTCGTGCGTGTTGAGGCTCGCCGCCGTGCGCTCGGGAGGCTCGCGCAACCCCCCCTCATGGACACTGCCCGGTTGCAGCTCGTACTGCACGACGTACATCCCCAGCACGTCGTGCCGGTCCATCGCGTCGTCGACCTCGGGCGGCACCGTGCCCAGGTTCTCGCCCACGATCATCGCCTGATGGCGGTGCGATTCCAGGGTGAGCACGGCGTAAAGCTCGTCGGCCGGATAGGTGACGTACACGCCGTCGGCCGCTTCCATTCCCTGCGGGATCCAGAACAGCCGGTGGAGCTGCATGACGTGGTCGATCCGCAGCAGACCGGCGTGCCGCAGATGATGGCGAAAGCAGTCGATCAGATAGGAGTAGCCGCTCTCGCGGAGGCGCTCGGGGGAGAGCGGCGGGAAGCCCCAGTCCTGCCCCTTGGTGAAGAACGAGTCGGGGGGAGCGCCCGCCGCCGTCTGCCGGGCGAAGAGGTCGCGCTCGCGCCAGACGTCGAACGAGCTGGAGTGCACGCCGAGCGGCAGGTCGAGATACAGCCCCGGCCCGCGCCGCCGCGCCTCTTGCGCCAGAGCGGCGATCTGCTGCTCGCACGCCCACTGGGTCCAGAGGTGGTAGCGGTAGTCGTCCTCGTCGAAATCGGCGGCGGCGAGGGAGCCCTCGCACAGGCGCTCGGGCCAGCACTGCCACGGCTCGCCGCGGCGGTCGCCCACGGCGCGGAAGCCGGCATAGATCTCCAAGTCCCGCTTGCCGCGCACGAAGCGTTCGAATTCGTCATAGCGCTCGCCGGGGTGGGCGAAGAAGCGGTGAGCCATCTCTTCGAGCACCCGGCGCTTGAGAGAGGCCAGCCGGGCATAGTCCACCTGCGGCTCGCGCTGCAGCGCCTCGATCTCGTTCTGGAGGTCCGGGGACTCGAGGAGGCGGCGGGCCGCTGGGTGCTCGTCGAAGTCCGGCAACCGACGCGGATCGAGATAGATCTCGTTCCAGAACAGGCGGCTCACCGGCGCGTACGGGCTCGGCTCGAACGGCTCGTCGAGGAAGGCGGGGAGCATGGGGAGAGTCGCCACCACGCCGCCGCCCAGACCCGCGGTCCACTCGGCCAGGGTCTCCAGGTCCGAGAAGTCGCCGGCTCCCCAGCTGCGCGCCGTGCGCAGGGCGTAGAGCGGCAGGAAGACGCCCCACAGCGACCGCCGGTCGCTGTAGGCGCGGGAGGGGGCCGAGATCACCAGCGACTCGGTCGACCGGCCGCCGCTCTCGAAGCGCAGCCGGTGATAGCCCGGCGGCAGCGACTCGGGGAGGGTCAAGCGGCGCGTTCCCTCGCCCGCCGGCTGCAGGCTCTCGACGTCGAGCACCCAGCCGCGCCGCTCGCCGCTCTCCAGGTCGAGATGGCAGCCGAGCGAGCTCTGGGAGCCGCTGAGCCGCACCGCGAGATCGTGGGCGTGCCCGTCCCAGGCCACCACCACGGGCTCCAGCACCCGCTCCGCGAGCTCCTCGCGACGGGCGCGCAGCGCCTCTTCGGCTTCCCCGGCATCCTCCAGCGGCGCGCCCAGAGCGCGCAGCACGCCGAGCAGCGCTTCGGGCCGCGCCTCGACGTGCCGGCCCATGGCATCGGTGTACGAGGTTTGCACTCCGTACAGCCGGGCCAGCTCCCGCAGATCCTCATGCTCGTTCGCCAAAAGAGATCCCCTCTTCCCCCAGGATCTGCAGGATCCCTTGCAGCGGGATCCCGACCCAGGCCGGACGGTTGTTCAGCTCGTACTGCAGCTCGTAGACGGCCTTCTCCAGAACGTAGACATCGAGGAGCACCGCCAGCTCCCGGCGCGACGGCGGGATGAACGACGCGCCCTGCGCCCGGTCGAGATAGGAGCGCAGGAAGGCGGCCGAGATCCAGCGTTCCCAGAACCGCGCCCAGGTCTCGAGCTCGGCCAGGGCCTCGGGACCGGTCACCACGCCGGCCGCCGCCTCCTCGAACAGCCTGGCCTGGGCCGCATAGTGGAACGAGCGCAGCATGCCCGCCACGTCGCGGAACGGCGAGCGCTTCAGGCGCCGCTCCGAGAGCGAGCGCGACGGCTCGCCTTCGTAGTCGATGATGACGAAGTCCTTGCCGGTGTGGAGCACCTGGCCGAGGTGGTAGTCGCCGTGGGTGCGGATGCGCTCGGCTGCCAGCTTGTTCCCCACCAGACGGCGAAAGCGCTCGACGACGTCGCTCTCGACGGCGACGACGCGCTCGGCCGTCTCCCGGTCCGCCGGGCTGAGCATATCCAATTGCCGGTGCAGCAGGCGGAAGGAGCGCGCAGCCTGCTTGCGCATGGAGTCGAAGAGAGACCGCTGATAGAGCTCGGAGAAGGGCTCGGGCGCGAAGTCCCGGCCTTCGCCGGCGGCGAGCGCGATGTGCAGCTCGGCGGTCCTCTCACCGAGCAGCCGGATGGTCGGCAGATAGGTGCCGAGGCGCTCGAAATCGTCAGGCGGGATCTCGCTGGCGCGCTCCGCCAGCTCGACGAGCGGCTCCGGCGGCACCCGCGCCGGACCGTGCTCGCCGCGCCCCCAGCCGGTCAAGGCGCGCTCGAAGTAGCGGCCGAGAGCGTCCAGCGTGTAGCGCCAGGCGTCCCCTTCATTGGGGACCAGCTCCTGGAGGATTCCCAGGGTCATCGGCTCCGCCCCCCGTTCCCGCCGCACGATCTCCAGCGAGCCGGCCATCCGCGGGGAGCTCCGGAAGGTGGTCCGCTCGGTCAGGTAGCGCCCGATCTCCAGCTCGGGATTGATCCCTTCCTCCAGCCGGCGGAAGATCTTGAGGACGAGGCGGTCGCCGAAGCGCAACGACGTGTTGCTCTGCTCGGCGCCGAGCAGAGCGGGCTCCAGGTCGCCCGTGCCGCGCAGCTCAGGAAAGATCGGAGCCGCGCTCCCGGCGAGGTCCACCCGGTCGCCGCGGAACCGGGCGCGGCTCGCGATGGCGTCGAGGAGCAGGCGGCCGAAGCCCGGCTCCACCAACGAGTCGTAGAGCAGGCCGGTGCCCTCCGGCGCGTCCGACTCCAGCCGGGCGATCACCACCGGCGGCGTGGCCCGGCGGACCCGCTCCTGGAGCTCGGGCTGCGCGTCCGGCGCGAACGCCACGGGCAGGGCGTAGGTCTCGGCCTCCGCGTCCGTGTACTCGACGCTCACCAGGAGGAGCCGCGCACTGTCCAGCGGGACCGCCTCGCTGATGCGGACGGTGCGCAGAGTCCTCGCCTTGCCACCGAACCAGCGGCGGGCCGGCAGGAGATTGCCGATCGCCTCCTCCAGGTTGGCGCGGCAGCTTCCCTCCAGGCAGCGTTCCCAGGAGCCGCGGGTGCGCAGCACGGCGACCGGCGCCTCGGCAGAAGCCCCGGCGACGTCGGAGGACACCGCCTGCCGTCCGGGCCGGGCCGGCTCCATCTCCAGGGTGAACCAGTAGAAGGAATGGGGGCCCAGGGTCACAGGGTAGGGCGCAGCCGTGACCTTCGGGAAGTGGGACCGCCCAAACATCTCGACCGGAGTCACCCCTGCGAGCGCCGAGAGATCGAGCTCGGCATGCTGCGTGAAGCGGGACAGGTTGGCGACCACCAGCAGCGTCTCGTCCGCGAAGCGGCGCAGGAACGCGAGCACCCGGTGGTTCTCCGGGTGGAGGAGCTCGAGAGCGCCGCGGCTGAACGCCGTATGACGTTTGCGCAGCGCGATCACCCGCCGCATCCACCAGAGGAGCGAATGCGGATTGCTCTGCTGCGCCTCGACGTTCACCGCCTCGTAGTGGTACTCGGCGTTGACGATCACCGGCAGATAGAGCCGCTGCGGATTGGCCCGCGAGAAGCCGGCGTTCTTGTCGGCGCTCCACTGCATCGGAGTGCGCACGCCGTTCCTGTCGCCGAGATAGAAGTTGTCGCCCATCCCGATCTCATCCCCGTAGTAGAGGACGGGCGTGCCGGGCAGCGAGAAGAGGAGGCCGTTGAGCAGCTCGATGCGCCGCCGGTCATTGCCGAGGAGCGGTGCCAGGCGGCGGCGGATGCCGACGTTGATCCGCTGGTCCTTGTCCTGCGCATAGACCCGGTACATGTAGTCCCGCTCCTCGTCGGTGACCATCTCCAGCGTCAGCTCGTCGTGATTGCGCAGGAAGATCGCCCACTGGGCGTTGTCGGGGATCGGCGGCGTCTGCTGCAGGATGTCGATTACGGGGAAGCGGTCCTCCTGGCGCACCGCCATGAACAGGCGCGGCATGACGGGGAAGTGGAAGGCCATGTGGCACTCGTCGCCGCCTTTGGCCGGATCGCCGAAATAGGCGATCGAGTCCTCGGGCCACTGGTTCGCCTCGGCGAGCAGCATGCGGTCGCCGTACTTCGTGTCGACATGGGCGCGCAGCTTCTTGAGGACCTCGTGCGTCTCCGGCAGGTTCTCGTTGTAGGTCCCCTCGCGCTCATAGAGATAAGGAACGGCGTCGAGGCGCAGCCCGTCCACCCCCATGTCGAGCCAGAAGTCGAGGGCGCGGAAGACCTCCTCGTGCACCAGAGGGTTGTCGAAGTTCAGGTCCGGCTGGTGCGAGAAGAAGCGGTGCCAGTAGTAGGCATTGGCCACCGGGTCCTTGGTCCAGTTGGAGACCTCGGTGTCGGTGAAGATGATGCGCGTGCCGGCGTATTTCTTGTCCGTGTCGCTCCAGACGTAGTAGTCGCGTTCGGGAGATCCCGGCGGCGCCAGGCGGGCGCGCTGGAACCAGGGGTGCTGGTCCGAGGTGTGGTTGATCACCAGCTCGGTGATCACCTTGAGCCCGCGTCTGTGGGCTTCGTCGAGGAACGTCTTGAAGTCGTCGAGCGTGCCGTAGGTCGGATGGACCGAGGTGTAGTCCGCGATGTCGTAGCCGTCGTCGCGCCAGGGGGAAGGGTAGAACGGCAGGATCCAGATCGCCGTGACGCCCAGATCGCGCAGATAGTCGAGCCTGGCCGTGAGCCCCTGGAAGTCGCCGCGGCCGTCGCCGTCGGAATCGGCGAAGGCCCGCACGTGCACCTCATAGATCACCGCATCCTTGTACCAGAGGGGATCGCCCGGCGGCTCCTCCCGCTCCCGCCGATCCTCGCCGCCCGTCTCGCCGTTCGACATCCCCGAGGCTCCTCCTGCTAGATGAAATAGTCGAAATCCCTCTCCGAGCGCACCCGCCGCCGCACCCGGAAGATGTGAGCCGGGATCGAGTGCGGATCGAGCTGCACGAAGTTGCGTGATCCGTGCCAGAGATAGCGCGCGCCGGTCAGCAGGTCGTGCACCTGGTAGGGCTGGTCGCGGGGGACCCCGAGCACCTCGACGTCCAGGTCCACCCAGGCGGACTGGACGTGATGCGGATCGAGATTGACCGCCACCAGGATGACGTTGTCCCCCTTGTCGTCGGTCTTGCTGTAGCACACCACCTGCTGGTTGTCCGCCGGATGGAAGCGCAGCCCGCGGTCGGTCTGGAGCGCCGGGTTTTCGTGGCGGATCTTGTTGACCAGGGCGATCAGCTCGCGCAGGCTGTCCGCCCGCTCCAGGTCCCAGTCGCGGACCTCGTACTTCTCCGAATTCAAGTACTCCTCGCTCCCGCGCTCGCGCGGCGTGCTCTCCATCAGCTCATAGGCCGGGCCGTAGATTCCGTAGCTCGCGCCCAGGGTGGCGGCGAGGATCAGCCGCTGCACGAAGACCGGACGGCCGCCGATCTGGAGCGGCTCGGTGAGGATGTCCGGCGTGTTGGGCCAGAGGTTCGGCCGGAAGAACTCGCGGACCTTGGTGGTGGTCAGCTCGGTGAAGTACTCGGCCAGCTCGTGCTTGGTGTTGCGCCAGGGGAAGTAGTTGTAGGACTGGGTGAAGCCGAGCTTGGCGAGCCGGACCATGATCTTCGGCCGCGTGAATGCCTCGGAGAGGAAGAGCACGTCCGGATGCTCGCGCTTGACCGCGGCGATCAGCCACTCCCAGAACGGGAACGGCTTGGTGTGGGGGTTGTCGACGCGGAAGATGCGGACCCCCTGCTCCACCCAGTGGTCGACCACGCTCTCGAGCTCCTGCCAGAGCGCGCGCCAGGCCTCGGTGTCGAAATCGAAAGGGTAGATGTCCTGATATTTCTTCGGCGGGTTCTCGGCGTACTGGATGGTGCCGTCCGGCCGCTTGCGGAACCACTCCTCGTGCTCTTTGGCATACGGGTGGTCCGGCGAGACCTGCCAGGCGATGTCGAGAGCGATCTCGATGCCGTATTCCTTCGCCTTGTCGAGAAAGCTCCGGAAGTCCTCGGGGGTCCCCAGGTCCGGATGGATCGCCTTGTGCCCCCCTTCGGCCGCGCCGATCGCCCACGGGCTCCCCACGTCTCCCGGTTCGGCCGCGAGGGCGTTGTTCTTCCCCTTGCGGAACGCCTGGCCGATCGGGTGGATGGGCGGCAGATAGAGGACGTCGAACCCCATCTCCGCGACGTAGGGGAGGCGCGCCTCGGCGTCGCGGAACGTGCCGTGGCGGCCGTCCGTCCCCGTCGAGCGCGGGAACATCTCGTACCAGGTGGAGAAGCGCGCCCGCAGGCGGTCGACCACGACCTCCAGCTCGCGGTGATAGGACGCGTTCCGGCGGTCGGCGAGGCGGTCCATCAGGTCGGCGAGCTCGGTGTCGAGCGCGAGGCGGAGGCGGGCCTCGGGATCCTCCCCCTTCTCCAGGTCGCCGGCGAGGCCGGCGAGGACGCGGGCGTCGGCACGGCGCTGGGCCTCTTCGGCGCGGCGGCTGGCGTTCCTGATCAGCCCGGCGCCGATCAGGAGATCGAGCGCGACGTCCTGGCCGGCGTCGACGCGCTTCTCGAGATCGCGGCGCCAGGTCTTGAAGGGATCGATCCAGCCGGTGACGGAGTAGCGCCAGCGCCCCTGGCCGGTGACGGTGAAGTCGGCGCGCCAGCGGTCGTTGCCGAGCGGCTGCATGGGGACCTCGGTCCAGGCGGAGGCGTCCGGGCCGCGGTACAGCAGCCGGCAGGTGATGGCGTCATGGCCGTCGGTGAAGACGTCGGCCTCGACCGCCACGTGCTCGCCGATCACCCGTTTGACGGGGAACCGTCCGCAGTCGACCTCCGGCTCGACCCCCTCGATGACCACTCTCTGCCTGCCCGCTTCGTCGCTCATCCTCGAATCCCCCCGTGTCCCGCATTGCAGGGCTCCTGTCACCACCCCCGAACGGGGCCGCCCCGGGGCATTGGTTTACCAGACTTTGGGGCGTGGGTGCAAAACGGGGGGCGTCTCTAGAGCCAGTCCTCCACCACCAGACCCCGGACGCGGCCGAGCTCGTCAGTGTTGTTTGTCACCAGAATCGCCCGGTGGCTCAGCACGGTTCCAGCGATCAAGACATCGTAGGGGCCGATCGAGAGACCGGTCCGCTCTAGCTCCGCGCGCACCCGTCGCCGGGAAAGTCGGCTCACTTTGCAAAAATTTGGGAATCCCACCCTGAAGGTTCCCGGCCGGTTCTCATCCCTCTACCCTTCTCGATGCCGGGAATCACCCCGGCAGAAAGGAGACGCATCATGGCGAG
>Ga0137375_10000387_pt1 | contig 46514 bp, 21 predicted proteins | sample SagtaG_24_FD_104936 | JGI IMG/M metagenome (GOLD analysis project Ga0137375, IMG submission 104936) | Vadose zone soil microbial communities from Sagehorn Ranch, Mendocino, California, USA - Sage1_R_113_16 metaG | ecosystem: Environmental > Terrestrial > Soil > Vadose zone | place: USA... | reverse complement strand
CAATTCCCAACTTCCAATTCCCAACTTCCAATTCCCAACTTCCAATGAACTCCCAATTCCCAACTTCCACGACGTTCTTGCGGTTTGTGCTCCTTGAGGAGTTGGGAATTGGGCGTTGGGAGTTGACGGCGTGCTCCTATCAAGCCCCGGCGCCTGAAACCACCTCAATGATCTCTCTGGTGATGGCAGCCTGCCGGACCTTGTTCATGTAGAGCGTGAGCTGATCGATCATGTCCGCGGCGTTTCGCGAGGCCGCGTCCATCGCCGTCATCTGCGCGGCATAGAAGGCGGCGTTCGATTCCAGCAGCGCCCGGAACGCCTGGATCTCCACGTGCCGCGGGATGAGCGTGTTGAACAACTCGTCCGGCGTCGGCTCGTAGAGATAGTCGATCGCAGGCATGCGCGGTCCGCCTTCGCCCGCTGCCGTGCTTCCGGGCTTCGGCGGGACGAGGCTCGATTCTTCGATATCGAGCCTCGGAATCGGAAGCAGCCGCTCGACGACAATGCGCTGCGAAATGACCGAACGGAATTCGTTGTAAACCAGATACACGCTGTCGACCTGACCGGTCGTGAACGCTTCGACGGCTGCATCCGCGATGCTCTTCGCGTGCGAGAACTGAAGCCCGGCGAACAGGTTCACCTGCTCGTAACGGACCTCGAAGCCGCGGCGGGCGAAGTAATCGCGGCCGCGCCGGCCGACGAGGCCAAGAGCCACTTCGCGCGCGGGATTCTCGACAATGAAGGTGCTCGCACCTTTGATCGCGTTCGTGTTGAAGCTGCCGCACAATCCGCGGTCGGCGGTGATGACGAACAGCAGCGCCTTGCCGCCGGCCTTCGGCGTCTTACGCTCGTCGAGCAGCGGGTGCAACGCCGGATCGACGCGCGTCGCCAGGCTGTTGAGCACACGGAGCATCTCGGTCGCGAACGGCCGCGCGTGCTGGATGCGCTCCTGCGCGCGCCGCAGCCTCGACGCGGCGACCATCTTCATCGCCTTCGTGATCTGCTGCGTCGACTTCACCGCACGAACGCGGCGACGTATATCCAGGAGTGACGGCATCTACGCAACCTTGGCAGTCGATGCGAATGTCTTTCCGAACTCTTCCAGCGCCTGGTTCAGCTCCGGCTTGATCGCGTCGTCGATCGACTTCTTTTCCGCCAGCGCCGACATGAGCCCCGCCTTGCGCGTTTCGAGGAACTTGTACAGCTCCGTCTCGTACGCGCGCACCTGCTCCACCGGCACGGGATCGAGATAGCCATTCGTCGCCGCGTAAATGATCGCAACCTGCTTCTCGACGATCAGCGGCTGGTACTGCGGCTGCTTGAGCACTTCCACGAGGCGCCGGCCGCGATTGAGCTGGTTCAGGGTCGCCTTGTCGAGATCCGATCCGAACTGCGCGAACGCGGCGAGCTCGCGGTACTGCGCGAGGTCGAGCCGCAGCGTGCCCGCAACCTGGCGCATCGCCTTGACCTGCGCCGAACCCCCGACGCGGCTGACCGAGTTGCCGACGTTGATCGCGGGGCGGATGCCCTGGTGGAACAGGTCCGATTCCAGGAAGATCTGCCCGTCGGTGATCGAGATGACGTTGGTCGGGATGTACGCCGAAAGGTCGCCCGCCTGCGTTTCGATGATCGGCAGCGCCGTCAGCGATCCGCCGCCGTTCTCCTTCTTCAGCTTCGCCGCGCGCTCCAGGAGGCGCGAGTGCAGGTAGAACACGTCACCCGGGTACGCTTCGCGGCCCGGCGGGCGCCGCAGCAGCAGCGAGATCTCGCGATACGCCTGCGCATGCTTCGACAGGTCATCGTAAATCACGAGCGCGTGCCCGCCGCTGTCGCGGAAATACTCACCCATTGTGCAGGCGCAGTACGGCGAGATGTAGAGCAGCGGCGCCGGATCCGATGCACCCGCCGCGACGACGATCGTGTATTCCATCGCGCCGGCGTCTTCCAGCGTCCGGACCACCTGCGCGATCGTGGACTGCTTCTGGCCGATCGCGTTGTAGATGCAGATCACGTTCTGGCCGCGCTGGTTGATGATCGTGTCGACCGCGACGGCGGTCTTCCCCGTCTGGCGATCGCCGATGATCAGCTCGCGCTGCCCGCGGCCGATCGGCACCATCGCGTCGATGGCCTTGAGCCCCGTCTGCAGCGGCTCCTTGACCGGCGACCGCGCGACGACACCGGGCGCGATGCGCTCGATGGGCATCGACTGTTTCGAAACGATGGGGCCCTTGCCGTCGATCGGCTGGCCAAGCGCGTTCACGACGCGGCCGACGAGCTCGGTGCCGACGGGCACCGAGATGATGCGGCCGGTGCGCTTGACGACGTCCCCTTCCTTGATTTCGGTGTAGTCGCCGAGGAGGACGGCGCCGACGCTCTCCTCTTCCAGGTTCAGCGCGATGCCGTAGATGCCGTGCGGGAACTCGAGCATCTCGCCCGCCATCGTGTTTTCCACGCCGTGCACGCGCGCGATGCCGTCACCGACCGACACGATCGTGCCCACCTCCGCGACGTCGACGTCGACAGCGTAGCTGCCGATCTGGTCACGGATGATTTTGGAGATTTCTTCGGCCTTGATGTCCATTTTTTTCTCGTTCGCGCAGCTCGATTACTGCCCTGCCTCGATCAACGATTGCTTCATCTTCTGGAGTTGCGTGGTCACGCTGCCGTCGTAGACGGTGCTGCCGAGGCGCGTCACGACGCCGCCGATAATCGCCGAATCCACTTTCGATTCGAGCATGACCTTGCGGCCCGTCGCCTGCTGCAGCCCCTGCTCGAGCGACCGGAGCTTCTCCGGAGCGAGCGCGACCGCGGTCGTCACTTCCCCGCGAAGCACCTTCTGGTGATCCATTAACCGCTCGCGGTAGGTACGCGCAATGTCCGGCAGCAGCATCAGGCGATCGCGTTCGGCGAGCAGCAGGATCAGTTTGCCGACCACGGGTGAAATCGTCCCGGCGCGATCGACGAGCGCCCTGGCCACAGCCTTCTTCTTCGACGCGGGAATCGCGGGGTTGCCAAGCGTGCTCGCCAGCACGGGGTGCTGCGCGAAAAGGGCGACAAACTGCTGGAAGTCGGCCTGGACTTTCTCGAGGTCGCCGTTTTCCTTGAGGACGACATCGAAGAGGGCGCGCGCGTAGCGGCCGGCGGCCGCGCCGCTCGTCACTGCCGCGTCTCCCGGCCCGACTGGACCTGCATCACCTGTGTTGCGTAGCGATCGATCATGCGCGCCTGGTCGTCCGCGGTAATCGAACGTTTGATGCGATCCGACGCGACGCCGACGGCAAGATCCGCGGTAAGTTCGAGCAGCTCGCGCTTCGCGACGCGCAGCCGCATGTCGATCTCGCGGCGCGTGTGCTCCATCAGCCGCTGCCGTTCGGCTTCCGCAGCCTGCTCGATGCGCACGCGCTCCGCAGCGAGATCTTCCGCGCCCCGGCGTTTGAGCGCGTCGAGTTCCGCGGGCAGCGCCTTCAGCTTCGCGTCGATCTCGGCGAGCTGCCGCGAGGCTGTCTCGCGCGTCTGCGCGGCCGTTACGAGATCCTCGCGGACTTTTGCGATACGGCCGGTCAGATATCCGGCGAGCGGTGCGCGAAGAAAGTAGACGAGCACGCCCACGAGAATCGCGAAGTTCACCGCCTTCGCGACGACCGCGCCCCAGCCCTCCTCCGTTCCTTCAGCGTGCTCTTCACCGCTCGAGGCTTGGCCGGCGGCGCCTTCGTGTGGCTGTGACGCCTTCGCCGCGGACGGCTCCGCATGCTGTGCCGCGGCCCGCGCCGGCGCAGCAATAGCGAGGGCCGCGAGCACCATCGCGGCGATCAGAAGTCTGTAACGCGTCATCAAATCGTGTGTTCCGTGTAATCCGCGTACCCCGCGGCTCGTGAGAGTCTGTGTGCTCCGCGGATCAAGACGCTTTCCGTCCCAGGATTTTTTCAGCGGCGATCGTGCCCAGCGCCTGCGCCTCGGCCTCGAGGCGCCGCTTCGCTTCCGCACTTTCGTCGTCGAGGCGGCGGGCCGCTTCGGTGACCTGCGCTTCCGCCTCCGCGCGCGTTGCCGCGACGATCTCGGCGCGGCGCCCCTCTGCGGCGCGCCGCATCTCGTCCATCTCGCGGTACATCTCAGCACGCGCCGCGGTCGTCTTCCGATCGAATTCAGCGGTCGCGGCCTGCGCCTCGGTGGCGGAGCGCCGTGCGAGCTCCCGCGCCGACTCGATGGCCTCCTCGCGCTTGCGGATCACGCCCAGCACCGGCCGCAGCAGCAGCCGGTCCACGAAGAACGTCAGCACGAGAATGAAAAATATGACCCAGAGGACGGACAGATTCGGAAGCATGCCAAACGAAGATTTATACCATTCAGCGCAGTATCACGGCAAGGTCGCGGCTCGGTCCGACGACCTCTCCGACCTGATGAGCCGCAACGCCCGCGCGCGTCAACGCCGTGACGGCTGCGACCAGTGCATCGGCCGCGATGGCCACCAGCAGGCCCCCGGACGTCTGCGGGTCGTACAGCAACTGCACGCGGCGAGAGTCCGCGCCGCACTGCGACCCGTCCACGCCTGCCGAAAAGTGCTCGTGGTTGGTCCTGCCGCCACCAGGCGTATTCCGATCCACCAGCTCCAGGGCGCCGTCGAGCAGTGGAACCGATTCGACGTCGATCGCGAGCACGCACCCGCTTGCCCGCGCCATCTCGGTCGCATGGCCGACGATTCCAAATCCCGTGACGTCGGTGCAGGCGTGGATGACGCCGTCAGGAAGCGTCGCGAGCGCCTCTGCGGCCGCGCGATTCAACTGCACCATCGACGCCGTCGCTCCTGACGCGACGGTCTCGCTCGTTCGGTCGAACTTGATCGCCGTGGCGATCACGCCGGTTCCGACAGCTTTCGTGAGCAACAGCCTGTCGCCGGGCCGCGCGCCGGCATTCGTCCATATCCGCGCCGGATCGACTTCGCCGGTCACCGCGTAACCAAACTTGATTTCCTGGTCCTGCACGGTGTGGCCACCCATCAGCGCGACGCCCGCCTCGTCCAGCGCCTGCAGGCCTCCGCGGAAGATCGTCGAGAGGATCGCAGGATCCGCGTCCTTCGGAAATGCCGCAATGGCCAGCGCCGTCAGCGGTCGTCCACCCATGGCGTAGATGTCGGACAACGCATTCGCCCCCGCGATGCGTCCGTACGCGAACGGATCGTCGACGACCGGCGTGAAGAAATCCACCGTCTGCACCAGCGCCCGCCTGTCATCGAGCCTGTACACACCCGCATCGTCCGCGGTCCTGTAGTCGACGAGGACCCGTTTGTCGGACGACACGGGCAAATTACCCAGCACCTGGGCGAGCTCGCCAGCGGCGAGTTTGCTCGCTCAACCAGCGCAGGCTGAATAGTCGGTCAGTTTCTTCATCTTCTACCCGAGGGGCGTCGCCCCTCGGACTCCCCTACACGCTCGCTTGCGGGGGCCCCCTGCCCCACGCTGCTCGCGTGGCTCACTCGCTGCGCTCCGTTTTCTACCCGAGGGGCGTCGCCCCTCGGACTCCCCTACACGCTCGCTCGCGGGGGCCCCCTGCCCCACTCCGCTCGCGTGGCTCACTCGCTGCGCTCGTTTTCTACCCGAGGGCTTGGCCCCTCGGACTCCCCTACACGCTCGCTCGCGGGGGCCCCCTGCCCCACTCCGCTCGCGTGGCTCACTCGCTGCGCTCGTTCGCTTCCGTCGAAGTCATTCGGCCGTGAGACGTTCATACAAGCGCTGCAGTTCGTCTTCATTGACGAAGTCGATCTCGATCCTCCCGCCTTTTCCCCGTCGGTTGATGCGGACGCGTGTCCCCAGCGCGAGACGCAGTTTGTCTTCTGCGGCACGTGTGTGGACGTCGACGGTTTTTGTCGGCTTCTTCTCTTCCGGCGACGCGGCCTTCTTCACGAGCGCTTCGGTCTCGCGCACAGACAGGTTGCGTGAGACGACATCGCGGGACAGCCGCAGCTGCGCGGACTCGTCGTTCAAGCCAAGCAGCGCGCGCGCGTGCCCCATCGTCAGCGCGTTCGACGCGACGTTCGCGCGGACTTCTTGCGGGAGGCGGAGCAGGCGCACGTAATTTGCGATCGAGGATCGATCCTTCCCCACCGCATCGGCGATCTGTTCCTGGGTCAGGTGGAATTCGTCCGAGAGGCGGCGGTAGGCGACCGCTTCTTCGATTGGGTTCAGATCCTCACGCTGGATGTTTTCAATGAGCGCTACGGCGAGTAGGCGATCTTCAGGGATGTCGCGGACGACGACGGGGACCTTGAGGAGGCCGGCGCGCTGCGCGGCGCGCCAGCGGCGCTCCCCCGCAACGATCTCGTAGCCCTGCTCCACTTTCCGCACGACGATCGGCTGGATGATCCCGTTCGCGCGGATCGATCGCGCGAGCTCCTCGATCCTCTCGTCGTCCATCTGCGCGCGCGGCTGGAACTTGTTCGGGCGCAGGAGATCGGAATCGATTTCGAGCGAGCGATCCGCTGCCGCGGGAACGGCCGCGGGCGTGTCGGGGATGAGGGCGCTGAGCCCACGGCCGAGGGCGGGACGCTTTTCTGCCATGTGTTACTCCGTGCCTGATGCTGGTGTTGCGGGCGCCGTTTCGCGCGCGAGAAGCTCCTTCGCGAGCGAGAGATACGCTTCAGAGCCGCGCGACTTCACGTCGTACAAGATTGCGGGCAGCCCGTGACTCGGCGCTTCGCCGAGCCGGATATTGCGCGGGATGACGGTGTCGTAGACGCGGTCCTTGAAGAACTCGCGGATGTCGCGCGCGACCTGCTGCCCGAGATTCGTGCGCTCGTCGTACATCGTCATCAGCACGCCTGCGATGTCGAGCGCGGGATTCAGCGCGGCGCGCACGCGGCGCAGCGTCGCGACGAGATCGGCGAGCCCTTCGAGCGCGAAGTACTCGCAGTTCAGCGGAATGAGTACCGCGTCGGCGGCTACGAGCGCGTTGAGCGTCAGCAGGCCGAGCGACGGTGGCGTGTCGACGAGGATGAAGTCGAAGCGATCGCGCAGCGGCTCGAGGAGATCGCGAAGGCGGCGTTCGCGATTCGGCAGCGAGACAAGTTCGACTTCGGCGCCGGTGAGGTTGCGATCCGCGGGGATGAGCCAGAGATCTTTGACGCGCGTTTCAAGTGCGAATGCCGCGGGATCGTCGACGGGCTCGGGAGAGGTGATCGCCTGATAGATCGTTCCGGCCGCGGCGGCGTGCCCTTTCAGGCCGACGCCGCTCGTGAGATTTCCCTGGGGGTCCATGTCGACTATCAGGATTCGCTGCTCGGCGAGTGCGAGCGCCGTCGCTAAGTTGATGGTAGTCGTGGTTTTACCTACTCCACCCTTCTGATTGGCGACGGTCAGAATGCGGGACATTTGGTTGATTGACCTACTAATGTTTCACGTGGAACGTGATCAGCATAGCAGAACCGAGAATGTTCCACGTGGAACCATCGACGAGCCCGTCAGCCACCGGCACGGCTTCCGATTGGGAGGTGAACACGGCGAGTATGCCGTCGGGCTTTGCTAGGGACTGAGCTAGCCCGAGCGTTTCGGAATTCGGTCGGACCGCACGCATCGAGACAACATCGGCCGAATGTGCGTGGCGTCCGGCAGCTTTCAGCTCCTCAAACCGAACCGCCTCGACGACTGCGGACACCCCGACTTCGCGAGCCGCCTCACGGAGAAACGCAGCCTTGCGGCTACGCGACTCGACCATAACCAGCCGGGGAGATCCGAGCGCCAAGGCCAGTGGAATAGCTGGGGAGCCGCCTCCTGAGCCGAGATCGATGAGAACGGCGCCAGCGGTAAGATGCCGCGCCGCAGCCACGGGCTCGAGCAGCAATCGATCGATAGCCTGAGTGGGGTCTGAGAGGGAAGTCAGGTTGATTTTCCGGTTCCACCGCGCGAGCAACGCGTAATAGTCGAGCAGCCGGGTCTTCAGACCGGCATCCAGAGAGATGCCCGCCAGGCCCGCGCGCGCATCGAGCAGGGCCGCGAGATCCACCATCCTAGCGGGAGAGCTGGCCCGAGACGTGCGCCGCAACGAGCGCGACCGCGGCAGCTGTCAGGCCAGGTATCCGGAGCGCCTGGCCGATCGTCTCGGGCCGCACGGCGGAGAGCCGCTCGACGGATTCGCGCGACAGCCCCGGAATTCCGTGGAAGACAAAATCCGCCGGAATCGCGTGCGCCTCCTGCCGGCGGAGCCGCTCGACGGACTCCTTCTGGCGGCGGAGGTAACCTTCGTACCGGTAAGCGGTCTCAAGGCTGCCGAAATCCACCAGCGGATCCTCGATCTCGAGAGACAGCTGGCCGCCCGCCGCGAGCACGCGGACGTCAACGTCCGGCTGTCGAAGCGCGCGGCTCGCGGGTATTCGTGAGCCGTTGACCGTCACCATCGAACGGCTAATCGCCGCGTGGTTGTGCGCGAGGCGCTGTCGCCGCACTTCGAAAACCGACCAACGGCCGTCCGCGACCAGCCCGACGTCGCGTCCTCGCGGCGTGAGCCGCAAGTCCGCGTTATCGATGCGCAATAGCAGTCGATGCTCCGCGCGCGAGGTGAACATGCGATACGGCTCGAGGCACCCGCGCGTCGTCAAATCGTCGACGAGCACGCCGATGTACGACTCGTCGCGGCCGAACACGACGGATTTCTCTCCGTGGCCGAGTCGTGCCGCGTTGATCCCGGCAAGCAGTCCCTGCGCGGCGGCCTCTTCGTAGCCCGACGTACCGTTGATTTGGCCCGCGAGAAACAGTCCCGCGACACGGTGCGTCTGCAGGCCGCGATCGAGCTCCGTCGGCTGAATGAAATCGTATTCGACGGCGTAGCCGGGTCGAATCATTTCGGCATCTTCGAGGCCCGGCAATGCGCGAACGATTTCCTTCTGCACGGCTGCGGGAAGGCTCATCGAATAGCCGTTCACATAGATCTCGTCAGCGTCGAGACCCTCCGGCTCCAGGAAGATCTGGTGGCGCTCGCGATGCGGAAACCGCATCACCTTGTCTTCGAGCGAAGGGCAGTAGCGAGGACCGATCCCGGCGATCTGCCCGTTGTAGAGCGGCGATTGCGAGATGTGGTCGCGCACGAGCACGTGCACGCGATCGGTCGTGTGCACCAGGTGACAGGCAATCTGCGGGCGCGCGATCGCACCACTGAGAAACGAGAAGGGGACGGGCGGATCGTCGCCGAGCTGCTCGTCGAAGCGCGAGAAATCAATGCTGCGTCTGTGCAGCCGCGGAGGAGTCCCGGTCTTCAGTCGTCCCCACGAGAATCCGAATGATTTCAGCGACTCCGCGAGATCGCGTGACGGAGGCTCGCCGGCGCGTCCAGACGGACGCTGCTCCGGGCCGACGTGCACCAGTCCGTTCAGAAAAGTGCCCGTGGTGACGACGAGCGCGTCGCACGAGTAGGTCTCGCCATCTTCGAGCGCGAGACCGACAACGCGTCCGTGCTCGACGAGAATGCGGCCGGCCTTCCCGATGATCCACGAGATGTTCGGCTCGCGCTCGAGCGCGGCGCGCACCCACTCGCTGTAGCGCCGCTTGTCCGCCTGCGCGCGCGGCGACCATACGGCGGGTCCGCGGCTGCGATTGAGCAGCTTGAACTGAATCGCGGTCGCGTCGATCGCAATTCCCATCAGCCCGCCGAGCGCGTCGATCTCTCGAACGAGGTGGCCTTTCGCCGTCCCGCCGATAGCGGGATTGCACGGCATGTGCGCGATCGTGTCGAGCGAGAGGGTGCAGATCGCGACGTCGCGTCCCATGCGCGCAGCCGCCCACGCGGCTTCGACGCCCGCGTGTCCCGCTCCGATGACGATAATTTCGTGCCGGTTCATTTGGGATGGAATTATTTACCTATACAAAAGCGCTCGAAGATCAGCGCGAGCACTTCGTCCTGCGGCCGCGCTCCGGTGATCTCGTCGAAGCAGGCGCGCGCCTCGTGCAGATCGGAAAGCACAAATTCCTCCGGTACACCTTGGGACGCGCCCGCCGCCGCTCGAGACAGTGCGTCCCGCGCCCGTTCGAGCAGCGCCGCGTGCCGCTGATTCGCAACGGCAGCCCCATCCCGCAACGGCTCGACCCCCGCCGCCGTCACGATCGCCTCCCGCAACGCCCCGATCCCCTGATCGGTGAGCGCAGAAACTGCGATCACCCCGGGGTCAGGTCTGCAAATCGCCCTTTGATCGTGCCAGGTCGCCGAAACCATCGACGGATCCCATGCCGCCGTCAGATCGCTCTTGCTCGCGACGACAACTCGCTCCCGTTCCGCGGTCTCCTTCAGCAGCGTTTCATCCTCGCCGCTGAGCGGACGCGACCGATCCACCACGACGAGCACGACGTCAGCCGCGTCGGCCGCCTGTCTCGCGCGCGCGATGCCTTCTGCCTCGATCGCATCATGCGTTTCGGGACGAAGTCCGGCCGTGTCGACCACGGTGAACGGCACACCGCCAATGTCGATGCGCTCCGTCAGCAGATCGCGCGTCGTGCCGGGAATGGCCGTGACGATCGCGCGGGACGCGCCGGCGAGCCGATTGAAGAGGCTGGATTTCCCCGCGTTTGGGCGGCCGACGATCGCGACCGTGAGCCCTTCGCGAATCATGCGGCCGCGCCGCGCATCCGCAAGCAAGCCCTCGAGCGTCGCGAGCGTCGCCGCGATACCGCGCTCGGCGTCGGCACGCGCAACGAAGTGATAACCCTCGTCGGGAAAATCGAGCGACGCCTCCAGCGGCGCAATGAGTTCGAGCAGCGCCGCATCCATTTCACGCAGCCGCGCCGTCAACGTGCCATCGAGCTGATCGAACGCCACGCGCGCCTGCAGCGGCGTGACGGCGTCGACGAGATCGCCGATGGCCTCCGCCTGCACCAGATCGATCCGCCCGTTAAGAAACGCGCGGAACGTGAACTCGCCGGGATTCGCGAGCCGCGCTCCCTTCGCAATCGCCGCGTCGACGATGGCGCGCAACACGACGGGACTGCCGTGCGCGGAAATCTCCACGACATCGTCGCCGGTATAGGAATGCGGAGCGGGGAAGAAGGTGATGACGGTCCGATCGATGCGCGACTCGTCTCCGCCGCAGATGGTCGTCAGTGTTGCGTGGCGCGGCTCAAAAGATGTGCGCCCGGTCAGCGCGCAGGCGATCGCTGAAGAGGATGCGCCGCTGAGACGAACGACGCCAATCCCGCCGCGGCCCGGAGGTGTCGCGATCGCGACGATCGTGTCTTCAGTAGAAAACATGTCGGTGACTTCCGCCTGGAGGCGGACGCTACAGAATCCAGGAAAAGCCTATTTCTTCGAAATGATTACGGTCTTGAGGAACGCGTCCCCGATGCTCTCGGACGACATCGTGGGATCTTCCGCGACCGTCAGGTGAACGAGGCGGCGCGAATAAGGATTCAGCGGACCCATTTCCTGCGGGCCCGACACTTTTGCCTTCTCCATCGTGAACCGTGTCATCTGCTTCAGCTCGTCGTCTTTTCCCTTCCGATACCCCATGCAGTCCACGACAAAGCTGCGGTCGTCTTCGAGCTCGCGCCGGAAGCCGGTGTTGACGATCTGCTGAAGCGCGTCGAGCGCTTCCCCTTTGCGCTTGAGGAGCATCTCGCCGCCGTCGCCGGAGATTTCAATCCGAATCGCGTCCAGCGTGTCGACGACCTGGACGTCGAGCGCGAGGCCCATGGCGTTGACGACGTTGCGGACGAGGGTGGCGGCTTTTTCCTGGACGGTCATCTAGCGCTCCTTCGCCTGGTCGGTTTTGCCGCCGCCGACGTTCTTCACGCGCCGCTCCGCCGGCGGGCGCACGTGGCGCACGACTGCGGGGCCAATGAGACGGTTCGTGATCATCTGCTGGGCGATGCCCCAGACGTTGCTGACCGTCCAGTAAATCACCAGCCCGCTCGCCGCATAGAGGAACATGCCCGTCATCATCACCGGCATGATCAGCATGACCTTCTGCTGGACCGGATCCGCCGTGGACGGTGTCATCCTCTGCTGGATGAACATCGTGATCCCCATCACGATCGGCCAGATGAACCAGGGGTCGTGCGCTGAGAGATCGTGGATCTGCCCGATGAAGGGAGCGCCGCGCAACTCGATGGCAACCGACAGCATCGAGTAGAACGCGAACAGGACCGGAAGCGTCAGCAGCATCGGCACGCAGCCGCTCGCCGGATTGACCCCGCGCTCTTTGTAGAGCGCCATCAGTTCCTGGTTCATCTTGGACCGCGCCGGATCGGTCATCTTGAGTTTCGCGTAGCGGTCCTGGATCGACTTCACTTCCGGCTGCACTTCCTGCATCTTCCGCATCGACACCACGCTCTTGTGGCGGAGCGGGAACATCACCACGTTGATCAGCACGGTGAGCAGGATCAGCGACCAGCCGTAGTTGCCGACGTACGCATTGATCCACTTGAGCGCGCGCAGCAACGGGACCACGAGCCAGGCGAACATGCCGAAGTCGATGGCGCGGACCAGATCGCGATCGACGGAGGCGAGCACGTCGAAGTCCTTGGGGCCGATGAAGTACGCCGCCGACTGCGGCGCCGTCGGATAACGTGCGGACCAGGAGACGTAATGCGCCCCCTCAGGATGATCGGGCAACGTGACGTCAACCGGCGCGTAGTCGATGCGCAGCGGCTGTTTCGGCTTCACGACCGCAGTCAGGAAATAGTGATCGTCCACGCCCACAAATCCGAACGTGCCCTCCTGGACGGGCGCCTCGGCAATCTTCGCTGGCGCCACGCGGCTGACTTTGTTGTCCTTGAAGAAAATCGGCTGCGGCGGCGGATTGTAGCTGCGCGACTTCACCGTGATGCCGCTGCCAATCGCCGGACCCCACTTCAGCGTCGCCGGCACGGACTGTCCGTCGCGCGTCACGGACGCGGTGACATTGACGACGTAGGGCTTGTTCTGCGCGATGGAAAAGATCTTCTGCGCGCGGACACCGTCCGCGTCGTAATCGAATTGTGCCTGCCAGTCGCCCGTCCCGCCGGACTCACTCACGTTGAACGTGGCCGATGCGAGCATCGCGGACAGCGCGGCATCGTCAACGCCAACCGAGAAAGGCAGCGGCGCGTCAGCGGGCGCGTGGCCGGCGACGAGCTCGTAGGGCTGTCCGCGATCGTCGCGATATTTCTTCAGTTGCCAGCTCTTGAGCGCTGCGCCGCGCGTGGTGAACACGGCGCGGACCGCGCTGTTCTCGACGACGATCTCCCGTGCGGGCGCAGCAGTGGCAGCGGTCGCCGGAGCTGGACCCTGCACTGACGGCGTCGTGTTTGGAACGGCCGGCGCGGAGGCGTTCGGCGCCGTCGCACCCTTGCTCGCCTGCACGGGCTTCTTCTGCTCTTCTGGCGGCGACGGGAACATCGCCTGGTAGCCGTACAGCACCAGGAACGACAGCAGCACGGCGATGAGAACTCTTTTTTCCATTAGGGAACCGGATCAAACCCCGATCGGCCAAGCGGGTGACAGGCGGACAGGCGCCGCAACGCGAGCGCGGATCCCCGAATCGCGCCGTGCGTGCGCAACGCTTCGATGGCGTAGCTGGAGCAGGTCGGCAGGAACCGGCACGACCCTCCGAGAAAAGGGGACAGCGTGAACTGGTAAACGCGAATCAGAGCGATCAGGAGCTTCGCTGTCATTACTTTGACAGTCCCATACGCTTCAGCGTGGACGCGTAGTCCCCGGCGATGTCCGTAGCCTTCGCTTTCGTGGCGGCCGCCTTTGGGATAACGACGAGGTCCACGGGCGCCGCCAGCCCGATGTTCGTCCTGAAAGCCTCTCGAATCAATCGCTTAGCCCTATTCCTCACCACCGCTCCCCCGAGCTTGCGGCTGGCGACGATGCCGAGGCGGCTGTCGGGGCCAGGAGCGGGGGACGCGATGATGGTGAGGTAACGGCCGTGAGCCCTGCGCCCGGCGTCGAAAACGCGCTGGAATTCGCCGCGGCGGCGGAGACGCCGCGCCGGCGGCAGGGGATGTGGCGGCACTATCGGGAGTGCGTGACGGCGAGCCGCTTGCGGCCCTTCGCGCGGCGCCGCTTCAGGACCAGGCGCCCCTTCTTGGTCGACATGCGGACCAGGAAACCGTGCGTCTTTTTCCGGTGCCGCCGGTTCGGCTGAAATGTACGTTTGCCCTTCGCCATGAATTGAAAACCTCTGGACCGGAACTCGCCGAACGGAGAAACACAAATAGTAGCGAACGTGGCGCTGGAGTGTCAATTGCGAGCGTGGAAAACGCTATGCTATCGTCCGCGTTTTGGTCTTGCCTGTGCTGGGTCGGCGTGCGCGGGCGGCGCGTCACCGGGTGCTCGTCCGTAGGGGCTCCCCCCGAAGTTTTCCACAGCTGTGGAAAAAATTGTGGAAAAGCACAGGGCGAAAGTCGGAAATGCCCTGTAAATAGCGTGTAAAAAATGGAACTCGGCCGTTCGCGTCCCTAGAAGGAACGGGTTACCCTGGGGCGAAAGTCCCGGAATTACGAAATATGAGCGGCAGTAATATCTGGGACCAGGTCCTTTCCCGCATCGAGACCAAGGTCAACCGTCACAGCTTCTACACCTGGTTCAAGCCAACGGCGTTCGTTGCGGACCGCGAAGGATCCATCCGCGTGCGCGTTCCAAACGCGCTCTTCCGCGACTGGCTCACGAAGCATTACGCCGCCGTGATCGAAGAAGCGCTCGCCGAAGTGCAGCGCCCCGGTGCGCCCGTGGCATTCGTGACCGAGGACAGCGCGGAGCCGCTCGTTCCCGAGATGCCGGGCCCGGAAGACATCAACGCCGCTGTCGGCGAGGAAGAACTCGAAGGTGACGACCTCGGGATCCTCAGTCCGCGCTACTCGTTCGACACCTTCATCGTCGGGTCGTCGAACCAGTTCGCGCACGCCGCCTGTCGTGCGGTCGCCGAAGCGCCGTCGCGATCGTACAACCCGCTGTTCATCTACGGCGGGGTGGGACTCGGGAAGACGCACCTGATGCACGCCATCGGGCACTATGTCGTCACGCACATGAAAAATTTGAAGCTGACTTACATCTCGTCCGAGCGGTTCATGAACGAGATGATCAACGCCGTTCGCTACGATCGCATCCTGGATTTCCGCGAGCGCTATCGCAGCGTCGACGTGCTGCTCGTGGACGACGTGCAGTTCCTGGCGGGCAAGGAAGGCACGCAGACGGAGTTCTTCCACACGTTCAATGCGCTCTACGATTCGCAGAAGCAGATCGTGATCAGCTCCGACTGCCCGCCGCACGAGATTCCGCAGCTCGAGGAGCGGCTGCGCTCGCGTTTCGAGTGGGGATTAATCGCTGACATCCAGTCGCCCGATCTCGAGACGAAGACGGCGATCCTCAAGCGCAAGGCGGAAACGGAAGGCGTTCATCTACCGGACAACGTCGCGATTTACATCGCGGGCAAGATCAAGTCGAACATCCGCGAGCTCGAGGGATCGCTCATTCGACTGATCGCGTATGCGTCGCTGACCGGACGCGAAATCACGCTTGCGCTCGCGCAGGACGTGCTCCGGAACGTGCTCCAGAACGACGATCGCGCGGTGACGATCGAAGGCGTCCAGAAAGCGGTGGCGGATCACTATTCGCTGAAGGTCGCTGAGCTGAAGTCGAAGAACAATTCGAAGTCCGTCGCCATGCCGCGGCAGATCGCGATGTACTTGTGCAAGAACCTGACGAACGCGTCGCTTCCGGAAATCGGCAAGAGCTTCGGCGGCAAGCACCATTCGACGGTGATCCATTCGATCCGCAAGATCGAAGATCTCCGTCAGAAGAACGGAGATTTCAACATGCTTATCAACAGCCTCCTGGAGTCGTTCAGGTAGAGATTTCCACAGCCCTTTCCCCGCCTGTGCTGTGCACGTTCTGTGTGTTCCCGGCGGGTCGAAAAGACTCACAAAAAGCTGCGGAAAAACCCGCCGCCGTACCGGAAAGGCGTCCACAGTCTAAGTGCCACATTCTGAACGACTAACGGGCGCTAAAAGGCTTTTCCACAACGCCTATTCTTTGTTATAATTATTTGTTCCTGTTTCTCTCCTCTAATTTCTGAGATCAATAACCATGGAATTGGTCGTCCGCAAGACCGATCTGCTCCGCGAACTGCAACTCTTCCAGGGCATCGTCGAACGCAAGAACACGATCCCGATTCTCGCCAATGTGCTGCTCGAAGCCAACGGCGCGGAAATGAAGATGCTCGCGACAGATCTCGAGGTCGGGCTGCGCAGCAAGTGCCCGGCGACCGTTTCCAAGAGCGGTTCGCTGACGCTGCCGGCAAAGAAACTGTACGAGATCGTCAAGGCGCTGCCAGAAACCGACGTGCGGATCGAGGAGGACAAAGGCGGCGTGAAGGTCGCGGCGGATCGCTTCGACTCACGCATGCAGACGCTGCCGCGCGAAGACTTCCCGACGCTCCCCGACGCCGCGGGTGCAGCGACCGTAGAACTTCCGCGCGAAGCGCTGCGGCAGATGATTTCGAAGACGCAATTCGCGATCACCGGCGAGGATACGCGCTACTTTCTGAACGGCGCACTGTTCCTGCAGCGCCCCGACGCGCTCGGCCTGGTCTCGACCGACGGACATCGACTCGCGCATATCACCGTCGCGCGCGAGGGGAAGCCGGCCAAGGGAGCAAAGGCGGATGACGAGAATCGCGTCATCCTGCCACGCAAGACGCTGCTCGAGCTCGGCCGCCTGCTCGCTGAAGGGGGAGAAGGGCCGATCCTCTACGAGCGTGGTGAGAATCACTTGTTCTTCACGGTCGGCGATCGGCTGCTCATCTCGCGGATGATCGATGGTCAGTTCCCGGCATTCGAACGCGTCATCCCGAAGAACAACGACAAGCACGTCGAATTCGATCGCGATCGGCTCACGAGCGCCGTCAAGCGCGTGGCGCTGCTCTCGAACGAGCGCTCGCGCGCGGTGAAGTTCCAGATCGACAAGGGCAAGGTCGAAATCGCCTCGAGCAGCCCGGAGTTCGGCGAGGCGAAGGAAGTCCTGATGGTGGATTACGCCGCGGCGCCCGTGACCATCTGCTTCAACGCGCAGTACGTCCTCGACTTCCTCGGCGTCGTCGAGACGGACACGGTGTCCCTCGACTTCAAGGACGAAATGAGCCAGGCGGTCCTGAAGCCCGTGGGCGGCGAGGGCTACGACTACACGTACGTGATCATGCCCATGCGCATCTGAGCGGCGAACGAAATTCTGAATGAACCAGTTGAACGAACATAACGAGCCGCAGCCGCACGCCGACAAGGGCGTGTCCCCTGCGAACCCTGAAACTGCGTCCGGCTCCAACGGCAACGGCAGCGGTTCCGACGACTACGGCGCGGACAAGATCAAGGTCCTCGAAGGCCTCGAGGCGGTCCGCAAGCGGCCCGCCATGTACATCGGGACCACGGGCCCGCAGGGGCTGCATCACCTGGTGTACGAAATCGTCGACAACTCCATCGACGAAGCGCTCGCGGGGCATTGCGACCAGGTCAACGTCACGATCCACATCGACAACTCCGTCACGGTCGTGGACAACGGTCGCGGGATTCCAGTCGATCGACACGAGAGTGGCAAGTCCGCCGCGGAAGTCGTCCTGACGGTGCTGCACGCGGGCGGCAAGTTCGACAACGACAGCTACAAGGTCTCCGGCGGTCTGCATGGCGTCGGCGTTTCGGTCGTCAACGCGCTCTCGGAAATGCTCGAACTCGAGATCTGGCGCAACGGCCACGTCTACCAGCAGACCTACGAGCGCGGCGTGCCGGCCGGCGATATCGAGGTCGCTGGGACGACGAAGAAGCGCGGCACGAAGGTCACGTTCAAGCCCGACACCCAGATCTTCGAAGTCACCGACTTCAGCTTCGACACGCTCGCGCAGCGTCTGCGCGAACTGGCGTTCCTCAACGGCGGCGTCACGATCACCATCGACGACGAGCGCGATGGCGGCAAGGGGCACAAGTTCCTGTACGAGGGGGGCATCGTCTCTTTCGTTCAGTACCTCAATCAGAACAAGTCGCCCGTCAACGAGAAGCCGATCTACATGCGCGGCGAGAAGGATGGGATCGATACCGAGATCGCGCTGCAGTGGAATGACGGCTACGCGGAAACGCTCTACTCGTTCGCGAACAATATCAATACGCACGAGGGGGGCACGCACCTGTCGGGATTCCGATCGGCGCTGACGCGCACCGTCAACTCGTACGCGGCAAAGAACAATCTGACGAAGGACCTGAAGGACGCGACTATCAGCGGCGACGACATCCGCGAAGGGTTGACGGCGGTCATCAGCGTCAAGATCCCGCGTCCGCAGTTCGAGGGTCAGACCAAGACAAAGCTCGGGAACACCGAGGTCAAGGGCATCGTCGAGACAGTCGTCAATGACAAGCTGGGCGCGTTTCTGGAGGAGAACCCGAACGTCGCCAAGCGCGTGATTCTCAAGGCGGTAGATGCGGCGCGCGCGCGCGAGGCGGCGCGCAAGGCCCGTGACCTGGTTCGCCGCAAGGGCGCGCTGGACAGCAGCACGTTGCCGGGCAAGCTCGCCGATTGCCAGGAGCGCGATCCCTCACAGAGCGAGCTGTACATCGTCGAAGGGGAGTCCGCAGGCGGGTCGGCCAAGCAGGGACGCGACCGCCGCTTCCAGGCGATCCTCCCCATCAAGGGAAAGATCCTGAACGTCGAGAAGGCGCGGTTCGACAAGATGCTCGGCAGCGACGAGATCAAGACAATGATCGCGGCGCTCGGCACCAGCATCGGCACGGAAGACTTCGATGTCGCGAAGCTCCGCTACCACCGCATCATCATCATGACGGACGCGGACGTGGACGGCTCGCACATTCGCACGCTGCTGCTCACGTTCTTCTATCGCCAGATGCGTGTGCTCGTGGACTCAGGCTACGTCTACATCGCGCAGCCGCCGTTGTTCCGCGCAAAGCGTGGACGCACCGAGACCTTCATCCGCGACGAGCGGGAGCTCGAGAACTGGCTCATTCGCCGCGCCGTGGAATCGCGCGTCGTCGTGCTGCCTGACGGTTCGGAGATCGCGGGCGGAGAGCTGGAAAAGAAGCTAGAGAAGCTGATTCACTTCCGCAAGCTGCTGCAGGTCGTGGAGCGGCGCGGTCCGACACGTGACGTGATCATCGGGCTGCTCGACCAGGGCGTCCGCGGCGGCGACAAGGCGTTCTTCTCCGATCGAGAAAAGCTGCAGGCGTTCGCCGATTCGCTGAACACGAAGACGCGCTCGGCAAGCGTGCAGCCGGATGAAGAACACCAGGCGCACGGGCTGGTCATCGAGGATCGCACCGGCGGGTATCCGAAGTATCACCGGGTGGATCTCGACTTCGTCACGACGAGCGAGTTCCGCACGCTGGGCAACACCTACCAGGACGTCAAGGGCATCCGCGGGCCGATCGTGGTGAAGACCACCGCCTCGCAGACCGATGCCGAGGACCAGGCGGCGGCGGACGACGCCGGACAGGCGGCTGCCGGTCAGACGGCGATCGGCGGCGTGCCGCTCGACGAAGCCACGAAGCTGGCGGCGGAGCCGAAGATCCCCGACGCGAGTTCGATGCCCGGCGCGGTCAAGGCCGCGGCGAAGGGAAAGGAGCTCGACGTCAAGGTCGAATCGCTCGACGAGCTCGTCGAGTTCTTCATTGCCGCCGGCAAGAAGGGGATCGCCGTCAATCGTTACAAAGGCCTCGGCGAGATGAATCCGGAAACGCTGTGGGAGACCACGATGGACCCCGCGAAGCGCACGCTCCTGCAGGTGAAGGCGGAGGATCACACCGAGGCGGACCTGATGTTCACCACGCTCATGGGCGATCAGGTCGAGCCGCGCAGGAAGTTCATCGAAGACAACGCGCTCGACGTCAAGAACCTCGACATCTAATCGCATGACCGACATCGCTCTCAGCAAGGTCCCCGTCAACATCGAAGACGAGATGAAACGCTCGTACATGGATTACGCCATGAGCGTAATCATCGGACGAGCGCTGCCCGATGCCCGTGACGGGCTGAAGCCGGCGCACCGGCGCGTGCTCTACGGCATGCGCTCGATGGGGCTCGCGAGCAACCGCGCCTACCGCAAGTGCGCGAAGATCGTCGGCGAAGTCATGGGGAACTACCATCCCCACGGCGACGCGTCGATCTACGACACGCTCGTCCGCCTCGCGCAGGACTTCAACATGCGCTATCCCCTGGTCGACGGCCAGGGGAACTTCGGATCCATCGACGGCGACCCGCCCGCGGCGATGCGCTACACGGAAGCGCGTCCCGAGGCGCTCGCCGAAGCGATGATGGGGGATCTCGACAAGGAGACGGTCGACTTCGTCCCCAACTACGACGAGACGACGGAAGAGCCGACGGTTCTTCCGACGACCTTCCCGAACCTGCTGGTCAACGGCTCCGCCGGCATCGCAGTCGGCATGGCGACGAACATCCCGCCGCACAACATGCGCGAGGTGATCGACGGCGTCATCGCCGCGATCGACATGCGCGGCCAGCCGAAGGACACGCGGCTGAAGACCGTGATGAAGGCGGTCAGCGGTCCGGACTTCCCGTCAGGCGGATTCATCGTCGGTCGCCAGGGAATTTACCAGGCTTACATGACAGGCCGCGGATCGGTCACGATGCGCGCGCGCTCGACGATCGAAGAGAGCAAAAAGGGGGACAAGCAGTCGATCGTCATCACCGAGATCCCCTACCAGATCAACAAGGCGCGCCTGATCGAAAAGATCGCGGATCTCGCGCGTGAGAAGACGATCGAAGGCATCAGCGACCTGCGCGACGAGTCCGATCGCGACGGGATGCGCATCGTCATCGAGCTGAAGCGCGGCGAGATGCCGGACGTGGTGCTGAACAATCTCTACAAGCACACGCCGCTGCAGACGACGTTCGGGATCATCATGCTCGCGATCGCGGGCGGCCGCCCGAAGGTGCTCAGCCTGCTCGAGGTCGTCGAGCAATTCGTGGAGTTCCGCCGCGAAGTGGTCCGGCGCCGCACCGAGTTCGAGCTGCGCAAGGCGGAAGCGCGTGCGCACATCCTCGAAGGCCTGAAGATCGCGCTCGATCACCTCGACGAGGTAATCAAGCTGATTCGCGGTTCGAAGAGCCCGGCGGAAGCGCGCGAAGGACTGCAGACGCAGTTCAAGCTCTCGCAGCTCCAGGCGCAGGCGATCCTCGATATGCAGCTGCAGCGCCTGACCGGTCTGGAGCGGCAGAAGATTCTCGACGAGCTCCTCGAGCTGATGAAGACGATTGAGCGGCTGCGCGCAATCCTCTCCAGCGAACAGCTCCTGATGGGACTCGTCGTCAACGAACTGAAGGCCGTCCGCGACAAGTACGGGGACGAACGCCGGACCGAGATCGTCGACGAGAGCGGCGAGCTGCGCATCGAGGATCTGATCGCCGACGAAGACATGGCGATCACGGTGACGAGCACCGGCTACATCAAGCGCACGCCGATTTCGACCTACCGTGCGCAGCGCCGTGGCGGCAAGGGACGCATCGGCATGCGGACGCGTGAAGAGGACTACGTCAGCCATCTCTTCATCGCCTCGACGCACGCTTACATCATGATCTTCACGGACCGCGGCCGGGCGTACTGGCTCAAGGTCCACGAGGTTCCGGACGTCGGCACCTACGGGAAGGGCAAAGCAATCGTCAATCTCGTCCAGTTCGATTCGCCGGACGAGAAGATCGCGGCGCTGCTGGCGGTGCGCGAGTTCCCGGAACAGGACGATCAGCAGTACGTGGTGATGGGCACGCGCAAAGGCACGGTCAAGAAGACCGACATGACCGCGTTCAGCAATCCGCGCCCGAGCGGCATCATCGCGATGGGCGTCGAGGAGGGGGATTCGGTCATCGCGGTGGAGCTGTCCGATGGTAAGGAGCAGATCTTCATCGGCACCCGCGACGGCATGGCGATCCGCTTCGAGGAAACCGACGTGCGCCCGATGGGGCGCAACGCCTATGGCGTTCGCGGCATCTCCCTCCGCGAAGGGGACGAGGTCGTCGCGATGGAGGTCGTGCGCGAGGGAGGCACCGTCCTCACCGTCGCGCAGAACGGCTACGGCAAGCGCACAGGGCTCGAGGAATACCGTCTCCAGTCCCGCGGTGGCGTTGGCATCATCAACATCCAGACGTCAGACCGGAACGGCAAGGTGGTCGGCATCGCCTACGTGCATGACGACGACGAGCTGATGCTCATCTCGCAGCAGGGGATGATCCTGCGCATGAAGGCGGGTGACATCCGCACTATCGGCCGTGCCACGCAGGGCGTTCGCTTGATTGAGATGGAAGAGGGAGACGCCGTCGTCTCGGTCGCCAAGCTGGCTGAAAAAGAAGAAGAACCTGAAACAGGAGAAACAGGAGATCAAGAGAATTAACCTCTCCTGAGCTCTTGGCCCTCCTGTGAAAAATTTCAAGCAGGTTCAAGTTTTGCAAATCTGGCGAGCAGCTTTTTCTGCCCGACGGAGTTGAACCGCACAGTGATCTTGTAATCGTCGGTGTGTTCCTCGACGGCGAGGACCACGCCGACACCGAACTGCGCGTGCTTCACGCGCATCCCGACCCGCACGCCTGACGCTGACTGATCCTCGTCTTCGTACGAGTACTTAGGGCTGCTTTCCTTGAACTTCCCCCCGCGTCCCCCGCGGCCGTACGGGTTGGTTCGGAATTCGTAGTGCGCATGCGCGAAGTTGCCCTGGTTGGCGGAGAACGCCGGCGTGATGCGCTCGACGAGCTCGCTCGGGACCTCGTCGATGAATCGTGAGGGCTCGGTCGACTGGTACTCGCCGAAGACGCGGCGCCGCGCGGCGCTGGTCAGGAACAGGCGGCTTTCCGCGCGCGTCATGCCGACGTAGAACAGCCGGCGCTCCTCTTCGAGCTCGTCCTCGTCTTCCGACGAGCGTGAATGCGGGAAGAGGCCTTCCTCCATTCCCGCGATGAATACGACGGGAAACTCGAGCCCTTTCGCAGCATGCATCGACATGAGCCAGACGCGCGCGTTCTTGCTGCCAGACTCTTCGTCCGCTTCGGAGAGGAGCGACAGACGATCCACGAATCCGCCGAGCGACGCCTCCACATCTCGAGCTTCGTAGTCTCGCGCGGCTGAGACGAGTTCCATCAGGTTTTCGGTCCGCTCGTTGGCTTCCTCGGTATTTTCCTCGCGTAGATCGTTCAGGTACCCGGAGCGGTCGAGCATCTTGCCGATCGCGATCGATACCGTGTCCGTCTTCGCGTCGTTCGCCAGGCCGACGATCAGGTCGCGGAATACGCGCAGCGATGAAACCGCGCGGTTTCATCGCTGCGCGTATTCCGCGACCTGATCGTCGGCCTGGCGAACGACGCGAAGACGGACACGGTATCGATCGCGATCGGCAAGATGCTCGACCGCTCCGGGTACCTGAACGATCTACGCGAGGAAAATACCGAGGAAGCCAACGAGCGGACCGAAAACCTGATGGAACTCGTCTCAGCCGCGCGAGACTACGAAGCTCGAGATGTGGAGGCGTCGCTCGGCGGATTCGTGGATCGTCTGTCGCTCCTCTCCGAAGCGGACGAAGAGTCTGGCAGCAAGAACGCGCGCGTCTGGCTCATGTCGATGCATGCTGCGAAAGGGCTCGAGTTTCCCGTCGTATTCATCGCGGGAATGGAGGAAGGCCTCTTCCCGCATTCACGCTCGTCGGAAGACGAGGACGAGCTCGAAGAGGAGCGCCGGCTGTTCTACGTCGGCATGACGCGCGCGGAAAGCCGCCTGTTCCTGACCAGCGCCGCGCGGCGCCGCGTCTTCGGCGAGTACCAGTCGACCGAGCCCTCACGATTCATCGACGAGGTCCCGAGCGAGCTCGTCGAGCGCATCACGCCGGCGTTCTCCGCCAACCAGGGCAACTTCGCGCATGCGCACTACGAATTCCGAACCAACCCGTACGGCCGCGGGGGACGCGGGGGGAAGTTCAAGGAAAGCAGCCCTAAGTACTCGTACGAAGACGAGGATCAGTCAGCGTCAGGCGTGCGGGTCGGGATGCGCGTGAAGCACGCGCAGTTCGGTGTCGGCGTGGTCCTCGCCGTCGAGGAACACACCGACGATTACAAGATCACTGTGCGGTTCAACTCCGTCGGGCAGAAAAAGCTGCTCGCCAGATTTGCAAAACTTGAACCTGCTTGAAATTTTTCACAGGAGGGCCAAGAGCTCAGGAGAGGTTAATTCTCTTGATCTCCTGTTTCTCCTGTTTCAGGTTCTTCTTCTTTTTCAGCCAGCTTGGCGACCGAGACGACGGCGTCTCCCTCTTCCATCTCAATCAAGCGAACGCCCTGCGTGGCACGGCCGATAGTGCGGATGTCACCCGCCTTCATGCGCAGGATCATCCCCTGCTGCGAGATGAGCATCAGCTCGTCGTCGTCATGCACGTAGGCGATGCCGACCACCTTGCCGTTCCGGTCTGACGTCTGGATGTTGATGATGCCAACGCCACCGCGGGACTGGAGACGGTATTCCTCGAGCCCTGTGCGCTTGCCGTAGCCGTTCTGCGCGACGGTGAGGACGGTGCCTCCCTCGCGCACGACCTCCATCGCGACGACCTCGTCCCCTTCGCGGAGGGAGATGCCGCGAACGCCATAGGCGTTGCGCCCCATCGGGCGCACGTCGGTTTCCTCGAAGCGGATCGCCATGCCGTCGCGGGTGCCGATGAAGATCTGCTCCTTACCATCGGACAGCTCCACCGCGATGACCGAATCCCCCTCCTCGACGCCCATCGCGATGATGCCGCTCGGGCGCGGATTGCTGAACGCGGTCATGTCGGTCTTCTTGACCGTGCCTTTGCGCGTGCCCATCACCACGTACTGCTGATCGTCCTGTTCCGGGAACTCGCGCACCGCCAGCAGCGCCGCGATCTTCTCGTCCGGCGAATCGAACTGGACGAGATTGACGATTGCTTTGCCCTTCCCGTAGGTGCCGACGTCCGGAACCTCGTGGACCTTGAGCCAGTACGCCCGGCCGCGGTCCGTGAAGATCATGATGTAAGCGTGCGTCGAGGCGATGAAGAGATGGCTGACGTAGTCCTCTTCACGCGTCCGCATGCCGATGCGTCCCTTGCCGCCACGGCGCTGCGCACGGTAGGTCGAAATCGGCGTGCGCTTGATGTAGCCGGTGCTCGTCACCGTGATCGCCATGTCTTCGTCGGCGATCAGATCCTCGATGCGCAGCTCGCCGCTCTCGTCGACGATCTCGGTCCGGCGTTCGTCCCCGTACTTGTCGCGGACGGCCTTCAGTTCGTTGACGACGAGTCCCATCAGGAGCTGTTCGCTGGAGAGGATTGCGCGCAGCCGCTCAATCGTCTTCATCAGCTCGAGGAGCTCGTCGAGAATCTTCTGCCGCTCCAGACCGGTCAGGCGCTGCAGCTGCATATCGAGGATCGCCTGCGCCTGGAGCTGCGAGAGCTTGAACTGCGTCTGCAGTCCTTCGCGCGCTTCCGCCGGGCTCTTCGAACCGCGAATCAGCTTGATTACCTCGTCGAGGTGATCGAGCGCGATCTTCAGGCCTTCGAGGATGTGCGCACGCGCTTCCGCCTTGCGCAGCTCGAACTCGGTGCGGCGCCGGACCACTTCGCGGCGGAACTCCACGAATTGCTCGACGACCTCGAGCAGGCTGAGCACCTTCGGGCGGCCGCCCGCGATCGCGAGCATGATGATCCCGAACGTCGTCTGCAGCGGCGTGTGCTTGTAGAGATTGTTCAGCACCACGTCCGGCATCTCGCCGCGCTTCAGCTCGATGACGATGCGCATCCCGTCGCGATCGGACTCGTCGCGCAGGTCGCTGATGCCTTCGATCGTCTTCTCACGCGCGAGATCCGCGATCTTTTCGATCAGGCGCGCCTTGTTGATCTGGTAGGGGATCTCGGTGATGACGATCGACTGCTTGTCCCCCTTTTTGCTCTCTTCGATCGTCGAGCGCGCGCGCATCGTGACCGATCCGCGGCCTGTCATGTAAGCCTGGTAAATTCCCTGGCGACCGACGATGAATCCGCCTGACGGGAAGTCCGGACCGCTGACCGCCTTCATCACGGTCTTCAGCCGCGTGTCCTTCGGCTGGCCGCGCATGTCGATCGCGGCGATGACGCCGTCGATCACCTCGCGCATGTTGTGCGGCGGGATGTTCGTCGCCATGCCGACTGCGATGCCGGCGGAGCCGTTGACCAGCAGGTTCGGGAAGGTCGTCGGAAGAACCGTCGGCTCTTCCGTCGTCTCGTCGTAGTTGGGGACGAAGTCGACCGTCTCCTTGTCGAGATCCCCCATCATCGCTTCGGCGAGCGCCTCGGGACGCGCTTCCGTGTAGCGCATCGCCGCGGGCGGGTCGCCGTCGATGGATCCGAAGTTCCCCTGGCCGTCGACCAGGGGATAGCGCATGTTGAAGTCCTGCGCGAGGCGGACGAGCGTGTCGTAGATCGACGCGTCGCCGTGGGGATGGTAGTTCCCCATGACTTCGCCGACGATCTTCGCGCACTTGCGGTAGGCGCGGTTGCTCGCGAGCCCCATCGAGCGCATGCCGTAGAGCACGCGCCGGTGCGCCGGCTTCAGCCCGTCACGGGCATCGGGCAGCGCTCGTCCGATGATTACGCTCATGGCGTAATCCATGTACGAGCGTTTCATCTCGTCTTCGATGTTGACGGGGACCTTGCTGAGAGCGATGTCGGTCATGCGATTAGATGTCGAGGTTCTTGACGTCGAGCGCGTTGTCTTCGATGAACTTCCTGCGCGGCTCGACCTGATCGCCCATGAGCGTGGTGAACATCAGGTCCGCCTCGGTGTGATCCTCCGCCTTCACCTGCAGGAGCGTGCGCTTCGCGGGGTCCATCGTGGTCTCCCACAGCGTTTCCGGATTCATCTCGCCGAGGCCTTTGTAACGATTGACGGCGATCCCCTTCTTGCCGGCGGCAATGAAGAACTCGACGAGCTCGTCGAGCGATTCGACCTTGACGTCGAGCTCCTTTCCCTTCGCCGCGGCCTTGACCGCGCCGGGCATCGAACTCGCGTCGGGGATCTTCGGCTCCGCCGCCAGCTTCGTGGCTTCGTCGAGCGGCACGCCGCCGATCGCCGTCTGACCGGCAGCCGCCTGTCCGGCGTCGTCCGCCGCCGCCTGGTCCTCGGCATCGGTCTGCGAGGCGGTGGTCTTCACCACGATCGGCCCGCGGATGCCCTTGACGTCCTGGTAGGTGTTGCCCAGCGTGCGGAACTCGCTCGTCGTGACGAAGTCGAGATCCACCCGGTGATACTTCGGATACCCGCCGGTGCGATCCTCGATGACCAGCCCGTGCGCCTGGTGTTCTTCATCCGGCTGCACGCTTGCCGAGCGCGTCTTCGTGTTCAGCGAATCGGCGAACGCCTGCAGCTTTTCTCGATCGGAGAAGAACGCCTTGTCGCCGCCGCGGACGCCCTGGTCGAGCAGCCCGATGATCACGTCACGTGTCGGACCGCGCCGCTCCACGACCTGCAGCAGCTTGCGGAAGTGAATCAGCTTCTCTAGCTTCTTTTCCAGCTCTCCGCCCGCGATCTCCGAACCGTCAGGCAGCACGACGACGCGCGATTCCACGGCGCGGCGAATGAGCCAGTTCTCGAGCTCCCGCTCGTCGCGGATGAAGGTCTCGGTGCGTCCACGCTTTGCGCGGAACAACGGCGGCTGCGCGATGTAGACGTAGCCTGAGTCCACGAGCACACGCATCTGGCGATAGAAGAACGTGAGCAGCAGCGTGCGAATGTGCGAGCCGTCCACGTCCGCGTCCGTCATGATGATGATGCGGTGGTAGCGGAGCTTCGCGACATCGAAGTCTTCCGTGCCGATGCTGGTGCCGAGCGCCGCGATCATTGTCTTGATCTCGTCGCTGCCGAGCATCTTGTCGAACCGCGCCTTCTCGACGTTCAGGATCTTTCCCTTGATGGGGAGGATCGCCTGGAAGCGGCGGTCGCGTCCCTGCTTGGCCGACCCGCCTGCGGACTCCCCTTCGACGATGTACAGCTCGCTCTGTGAGGGATCGCGCTCCTGGCAATCGGCGAGCTTGCCCGGCAACGTGCTGCTGTCCAGCGCGCCCTTGCGGCGAACCAGGTCACGGGCCTTGCGCGCCGCCTCGCGCGCGCGCGCCGCATCTACCGCCTTGAGAATCACGCGCTTGGCGACGTTCGGGTTCTCCTCCAGAAACGCGCCCAGCTTGTCATTGACGACTGTCTCGACGATGCCCTTGACCTCGGTGTTCCCGAGCTTTGTCTTGGTCTGACCCTCGAACTGCGGACGCGGGATCTTGACGCTGATGACCGCCGTCAACCCTTCGCGGATGTCGTCGCCGCTGATAGTCGCGTCCTTCAGGTCCTTCGTCAGATTGTTCTTTGCCGCGTACGAGTTGACGGTGCGCGTCAGCGCCGATCGGAATCCCGACAGGTGCGTGCCCCCCTCGTGCGTATTGATATTGTTCGCGAACGAGTAGAGCGTTTCCGCGTAGCCGTCATTCCACTGCAGCGCGATCTCGGTATCGATCCCATCCTTCTCGCCGCGCATGTAGATCGGCTTCTCGTTGACGGGCGACTTGTTCTGATTGAGGTACTGAACGAAAGAGACGATGCCCCCCTCGTACAGGAACTTGTGCCCCTTGCCGCCATCGCGCTCGTCGTCGATGGTGATCGTGACGCCGCCGTTGAGGAACGCCAGTTCGCGCAGACGCTGCGCGAGCGTGTCGAAGCTGAAGTCGGTGACTTCGAAGATCTGGGTGTCGGGCTTGAACGTGACCTTCGTGCCGCGCTTCTTCGTCGTCCCAGCGACCTCGATATCGCCGGCCGGCACGCCGCGCTCGTAGGTCTGCTGGTAGACGTGGCCGTTGCGCCAGATCTCGAGTTCGAGCATTTCCGAGAGCGCGTTGACGACCGAAACGCCGACGCCATGCAGACCGCCGGAGACCTTGTAGCTGTCGTTGTCGAACTTGCCGCCCGCGTGCAGCACCGTCAGGACGACTTCCGCGGCGGACTTGCCACTCTCGTGTCGATCGACTGGAATCCCGCGACCGTTGTCCACGACCGTGACGGAGTTGTCGATGTGGATCGTGACGTTGACCTGGTCGCAATGCCCCGCGAGCGCTTCGTCGATGGAGTTGTCGACGATTTCGTACACCAGGTGATGCAGCCCCTGCGGGCCCGTGGTCCCGATGTACATGGCGGGCCGCTTGCGGACCGCCTCGAGGCCTTCGAGGACCTTGATCTTGTCCGCGCCGTAGTCGTCGGAACCGCTGCCGTTGCCGTTGGAGCCGGACGCAGTTTCAGGGTTCGCAGGGGACACGCCCTTGTCGGCGTGCGGCTGCGGCTCGTTATGTTCGTTCAACTGGTTCATTCAGAATTTCGTTCGCCGCTCAGATGCGCATGGGCATGATCACGTACGTGTAGTCGTAGCCCTCGCCGCCCACGGGCTTCAGGACCGCCTGGCTCATTTCGTCCTTGAAGTCGAGGGACACCGTGTCCGTCTCGACGACGCCGAGGAAGTCGAGGACGTACTGCGCGTTGAAGCAGATGGTCACGGGCGCCGCGGCGTAATCCACCATCAGGACTTCCTTCGCCTCGCCGAACTCCGGGCTGCTCGAGGCGATTTCGACCTTGCCCTTGTCGATCTGGAACTTCACCGCGCGCGAGCGCTCGTTCGAGAGCAGCGCCACGCGCTTGACGGCGCTCGTGAGCCGATCGCGATCGAATTCGACGTGCTTGTCGTTGTTCTTCGGGATGACGCGTTCGAATGCCGGGAACTGACCATCGATCATCCGCGAGATGAGCAGCCGATCGCCGACCGTGAAGAACAAGTGATTCTCACCACGCTCGTAGAGGATCGGCCCTTCTCCCCCTTCAGCGAGCAGGCGGCCGAGCTCGAGCAGCGTCTTGCGTGGCAGGATGACGCGATTCTCGTCATCCGCCTTTGCTCCCTTGGCCGGCTTCCCCTCGCGCGCGACGGTGATATGCGCGAGTCGATGTCCGTCGGTCGAGACCAGGCCGAGCGCGTCGGGGCGCTGCAGGAACAGTGCGCCGTTCAGAAAGTAGCGCGTATCCTCGCCGGTGATCGCGAATTGCGTCTTCGAAATCATCTGCCGCAGCGCTTCGCGCGGAAGTTCTACGGTCGCTGCACCCGCGGCGTCGGGGAGCGTCGGGAAGTCTTCGCGCGGCAGCGTCTGCATGCGTGAGTCGAAGCGATCCGCCGCGACCTTCACGCCGCCTTTGTCCTCCTCGATCCGCACGTCGGTTTCTGGCAGCGCCTTGACGATCTCGTACAGTTTCTTTGCCGGCAGCGTCAGCGAACCGCTCTTGGAAACGGTCGCCGGGCACTTGCTGCGCAGCCCGACCTCGAGATCTGTCGCGAGCATCTTCATTTCCGCGCCGTTGGCTTCGAGCAGCACATTGGCGAGAATCGGGATCGTGTTCTTGCGTTCGACGATGCCCTGGAAGAGTTGCAGTTCGCGGAGCAGATCGGTCTTGCGGACGACCAATTCCATGGTTATTGATCTCAGAAATTAGAGGAGAGAAACAGGAACAAATAATTATAACAAAGAATAGGCGTTGTGGAAAAGCCTTTTAGCGCCCGTTAGTCGTTCAGAATGTGGCACTTAGACTGTGGACGCCTTTCCGGTACGGCGGCGGGTTTTTCCGCAGCTTTTTGTGAGTCTTTTCGACCCGCCGGGAACACACAGAACGTGCACAGCACAGGCGGGGAAAGGGCTGTGGAAATCTCTACCTGAACGACTCCAGGAGGCTGTTGATAAGCATGTTGAAATCTCCGTTCTTCTGACGGAGATCTTCGATCTTGCGGATCGAATGGATCACCGTCGAATGGTGCTTGCCGCCGAAGCTCTTGCCGATTTCCGGAAGCGACGCGTTCGTCAGGTTCTTGCACAAGTACATCGCGATCTGCCGCGGCATGGCGACGGACTTCGAATTGTTCTTCGACTTCAGCTCAGCGACCTTCAGCGAATAGTGATCCGCCACCGCTTTCTGGACGCCTTCGATCGTCACCGCGCGATCGTCGTTCTGGAGCACGTTCCGGAGCACGTCCTGCGCGAGCGCAAGCGTGATTTCGCGTCCGGTCAGCGACGCATACGCGATCAGTCGAATGAGCGATCCCTCGAGCTCGCGGATGTTCGACTTGATCTTGCCCGCGATGTAAATCGCGACGTTGTCCGGTAGATGAACGCCTTCCGTTTCCGCCTTGCGCTTGAGGATCGCCGTCTTCGTCTCGAGATCGGGCGACTGGATGTCAGCGATTAATCCCCACTCGAAACGCGAGCGCAGCCGCTCCTCGAGCTGCGGAATCTCGTGCGGCGGGCAGTCGGAGCTGATCACGATCTGCTTCTGCGAATCGTAGAGCGCATTGAACGTGTGGAAGAACTCCGTCTGCGTGCCTTCCTTGCCCGCCAGGAACTGCACGTCGTCCACGAGCAGCACGTCGACGCTGCGATAGCGCTCGCGGAAATCCAGGATGCGATCGTAGCGAACGGCGTTGATCATCTCGTTCATGAACCGCTCGGACGAGATGTAAGTCAGCTTCAAATTTTTCATGTGCGTGACGACATAGTGCCCGATGGCGTGCATCAGGTGCGTCTTCCCGAGTCCCACCCCGCCGTAGATGAACAGCGGGTTGTACGATCGCGACGGCGCTTCGGCGACCGCACGACAGGCGGCGTGCGCGAACTGGTTCGACGACCCGACGATGAAGGTGTCGAACGAGTAGCGCGGACTGAGGATCCCGAGGTCGTCACCTTCGAGTTCTTCCTCGCCGACAGCGGCGTTGATGTCTTCCGGGCCCGGCATCTCGGGAACGAGCGGCTCCGCGCTGTCCTCGGTCACGAATGCCACGGGCGCACCGGGGCGCTGCACTTCGGCGAGCGCTTCTTCGATCACGGCGGCGTAATGCTTCGTGAGCCAGTCGCGGAAGAGCGCGTTTGGAACGCGCACGCGGATGGATCCTTCGCGGTCCGCAACGAACGCCGTTGGCTTGAACCAGGTGTAGAAGCTGTGACGGTTGACCTTGGTCTCGATGCGGGAAAGGACCTGGTCCCAGATATTACTGCCGCTCATATTTCGTAATTCCGGGACTTTCGCCCCAGGGTAACCCGTTCCTTCTAGGGACGCGAACGGCCGAGTTCCATTTTTTACACGCTATTTACAGGGCATTTCCGACTTTCGCCCTGTGCTTTTCCACAATTTTTTCCACAGCTGTGGAAAACTTCGGGGGGAGCCCCTACGGACGAGCACCCGGTGACGCGCCGCCCGCGCACGCCGACCCAGCACAGGCAAGACCAAAACGCGGACGATAGCATAGCGTTTTCCACGCTCGCAATTGACACTCCAGCGCCACGTTCGCTACTATTTGTGTTTCTCCGTTCGGCGAGTTCCGGTCCAGAGGTTTTCAATTCATGGCGAAGGGCAAACGTACATTTCAGCCGAACCGGCGGCACCGGAAAAAGACGCACGGTTTCCTGGTCCGCATGTCGACCAAGAAGGGGCGCCTGGTCCTGAAGCGGCGCCGCGCGAAGGGCCGCAAGCGGCTCGCCGTCACGCACTCCCGATAGTGCCGCCACATCCCCTGCCGCCGGCGCGGCGTCTCCGCCGCCGCGGCGAATTCCAGCGCGTTTTCGACGCCGGGCGCAGGGCTCACGGCCGTTACCTCACCATCATCGCGTCCCCCGCTCCTGGCCCCGACAGCCGCCTCGGCATCGTCGCCAGCCGCAAGCTCGGGGGAGCGGTGGTGAGGAATAGGGCTAAGCGATTGATTCGAGAGGCTTTCAGGACGAACATCGGGCTGGCGGCGCCCGTGGACCTCGTCGTTATCCCAAAGGCGGCCGCCACGAAAGCGAAGGCTACGGACATCGCCGGGGACTACGCGTCCACGCTGAAGCGTATGGGACTGTCAAAGTAATGACAGCGAAGCTCCTGATCGCTCTGATTCGCGTTTACCAGTTCACGCTGTCCCCTTTTCTCGGAGGGTCGTGCCGGTTCCTGCCGACCTGCTCCAGCTACGCCATCGAAGCGTTGCGCACGCACGGCGCGATTCGGGGATCCGCGCTCGCGTTGCGGCGCCTGTCCGCCTGTCACCCGCTTGGCCGATCGGGGTTTGATCCGGTTCCCTAATGGAAAAAAGAGTTCTCATCGCCGTGCTGCTGTCGTTCCTGGTGCTGTACGGCTACCAGGCGATGTTCCCGTCGCCGCCAGAAGAGCAGAAGAAGCCCGTGCAGGCGAGCAAGGGTGCGACGGCGCCGAACGCCTCCGCGCCGGCCGTTCCAAACACGACGCCGTCAGTGCAGGGTCCAGCTCCGGCGACCGCTGCCACTGCTGCGCCCGCACGGGAGATCGTCGTCGAGAACAGCGCGGTCCGCGCCGTGTTCACCACGCGCGGCGCAGCGCTCAAGAGCTGGCAACTGAAGAAATATCGCGACGATCGCGGACAGCCCTACGAGCTCGTCGCCGGCCACGCGCCCGCTGACGCGCCGCTGCCTTTCTCGGTTGGCGTTGACGATGCCGCGCTGTCCGCGATGCTCGCATCGGCCACGTTCAACGTGAGTGAGTCCGGCGGGACGGGCGACTGGCAGGCACAATTCGATTACGACGCGGACGGTGTCCGCGCGCAGAAGATCTTTTCCATCGCGCAGAACAAGCCCTACGTCGTCAATGTCACCGCGTCCGTGACGCGCGACGGACAGTCCGTGCCGGCGACGCTGAAGTGGGGTCCGGCGATTGGCAGCGGCATCACGGTGAAGTCGCGCAGCTACAATCCGCCGCCGCAGCCGATTTTCTTCAAGGACAACAAAGTCAGCCGCGTGGCGCCAGCGAAGATTGCCGAGGCGCCCGTCCAGGAGGGCACGTTCGGATTTGTGGGCGTGGACGATCACTATTTCCTGACTGCGGTCGTGAAGCCGAAACAGCCGCTGCGCATCGACTACGCGCCGGTTGACGTCACGTTGCCCGATCATCCTGAGGGGGCGCATTACGTCTCCTGGTCCGCACGTTATCCGACGGCGCCGCAGTCGGCGGCGTACTTCATCGGCCCCAAGGACTTCGACGTGCTCGCCTCCGTCGATCGCGATCTGGTCCGCGCCATCGACTTCGGCATGTTCGCCTGGCTCGTGGTCCCGTTGCTGCGCGCGCTCAAGTGGATCAATGCGTACGTCGGCAACTACGGCTGGTCGCTGATCCTGCTCACCGTGCTGATCAACGTGGTGATGTTCCCGCTCCGCCACAAGAGCGTGGTGTCGATGCGGAAGATGCAGGAAGTGCAGCCGGAAGTGAAGTCGATCCAGGACCGCTACGCGAAACTCAAGATGACCGATCCGGCGCGGTCCAAGATGAACCAGGAACTGATGGCGCTCTACAAAGAGCGCGGGGTCAATCCGGCGAGCGGCTGCGTGCCGATGCTGCTGACGCTTCCGGTCCTGTTCGCGTTCTACTCGATGCTGTCGGTTGCCATCGAGTTGCGCGGCGCTCCCTTCATCGGGCAGATCCACGATCTCTCAGCGCACGACCCCTGGTTCATCTGGCCGATCGTGATGGGGATCACGATGTTCATCCAGCAGAGGATGACACCGTCCACGGCGGATCCGGTCCAGCAGAAGGTCATGCTGATCATGCCGGTGATGATGACGGGCATGTTCCTCTATGCGGCGAGCGGGCTGGTGATTTACTGGACGGTCAGCAACGTCTGGGGCATCGCCCAGCAGATGATCACGAACCGTCTCATTGGCCCCGCAGTCGTGCGCCACGTGCGCCCGCCGGCGGAGCGGCGCGTGAAGAACGTCGGCGGCGGCAAAACCGACCAGGCGAAGGAGCGCTAGATGACCGTCCAGGAAAAAGCCGCCACCCTCGTCCGCAACGTCGTCAACGCCATGGGCCTCGCGCTCGACGTCCAGGTCGTCGACACGCTGGACGCGATTCGGATTGAAATCTCCGGCGACGGCGGCGAGATGCTCCTCAAGCGCAAAGGGGAAGCGCTCGACGCGCTTCAGCAGATCGTCAACACCGGCTTCCGGCGCGAGCTCGAAGACGACCGCAGCTTTGTCGTGGACTGCATGGGGTATCGGAAGGGAAAAGACGACGAGCTGAAGCAGATGACACGGTTCACGATGGAGAAGGCAAAAGTGTCGGGCCCGCAGGAAATGGGTCCGCTGAATCCTTATTCGCGCCGCCTCGTTCACCTGACGGTCGCGGAAGATCCCACGATGTCGTCCGAGAGCATCGGGGACGCGTTCCTCAAGACCGTAATCATTTCGAAGAAATAGGCTTTTCCTGGATTCTGTAGCGTCCGCCTCCAGGCGGAAGTCACCGACATGTTTTCTACTGAAGACACGATCGTCGCGATCGCGACACCTCCGGGCCGCGGCGGGATTGGCGTCGTTCGTCTCAGCGGCGCATCCTCTTCAGCGATCGCCTGCGCGCTGACCGGGCGCACATCTTTTGAGCCGCGCCACGCAACACTGACGACCATCTGCGGCGGAGACGAGTCGCGCATCGATCGGACCGTCATCACCTTCTTCCCCGCTCCGCATTCCTATACCGGCGACGATGTCGTGGAGATTTCCGCGCACGGCAGTCCCGTCGTGTTGCGCGCCATCGTCGACGCGGCGATTGCGAAGGGAGCGCGGCTCGCGAATCCCGGCGAGTTCACGTTCCGCGCGTTTCTTAACGGGCGGATCGATCTGGTGCAGGCGGAGGCCATCGGCGATCTCGTCGACGCCGTCACGCCGCTGCAGGCGCGCGTGGCGTTCGATCAGCTCGATGGCACGTTGACGGCGCGGCTGCGTGAAATGGATGCGGCGCTGCTCGAACTCATTGCGCCGCTGGAGGCGTCGCTCGATTTTCCCGACGAGGGTTATCACTTCGTTGCGCGTGCCGACGCCGAGCGCGGTATCGCGGCGACGCTCGCGACGCTCGAGGGCTTGCTTGCGGATGCGCGGCGCGGCCGCATGATTCGCGAAGGGCTCACGGTCGCGATCGTCGGCCGCCCAAACGCGGGGAAATCCAGCCTCTTCAATCGGCTCGCCGGCGCGTCCCGCGCGATCGTCACGGCCATTCCCGGCACGACGCGCGATCTGCTGACGGAGCGCATCGACATTGGCGGTGTGCCGTTCACCGTGGTCGACACGGCCGGACTTCGTCCCGAAACGCATGATGCGATCGAGGCAGAAGGCATCGCGCGCGCGAGACAGGCGGCCGACGCGGCTGACGTCGTGCTCGTCGTGGTGGATCGGTCGCGTCCGCTCAGCGGCGAGGATGAAACGCTGCTGAAGGAGACCGCGGAACGGGAGCGAGTTGTCGTCGCGAGCAAGAGCGATCTGACGGCGGCATGGGATCCGTCGATGGTTTCGGCGACCTGGCACGATCAAAGGGCGATTTGCAGACCTGACCCCGGGGTGATCGCAGTTTCTGCGCTCACCGATCAGGGGATCGGGGCGTTGCGGGAGGCGATCGTGACGGCGGCGGGGGTCGAGCCGTTGCGGGATGGGGCTGCCGTTGCGAATCAGCGGCACGCGGCGCTGCTCGAACGGGCGCGGGACGCACTGTCTCGAGCGGCGGCGGGCGCGTCCCAAGGTGTACCGGAGGAATTTGTGCTTTCCGATCTGCACGAGGCGCGCGCCTGCTTCGACGAGATCACCGGAGCGCGGCCGCAGGACGAAGTGCTCGCGCTGATCTTCGAGCGCTTTTGTATAGGTAAATAATTCCATCCCAAATGAACCGGCACGAAATTATCGTCATCGGAGCGGGACACGCGGGCGTCGAAGCCGCGTGGGCGGCTGCGCGCATGGGACGCGACGTCGCGATCTGCACCCTCTCGCTCGACACGATCGCGCACATGCCGTGCAATCCCGCTATCGGCGGGACGGCGAAAGGCCACCTCGTTCGAGAGATCGACGCGCTCGGCGGGCTGATGGGAATTGCGATCGACGCGACCGCGATTCAGTTCAAGCTGCTCAATCGCAGCCGCGGACCCGCCGTATGGTCGCCGCGCGCGCAGGCGGACAAGCGGCGCTACAGCGAGTGGGTGCGCGCCGCGCTCGAGCGCGAGCCGAACATCTCGTGGATCATCGGGAAGGCCGGCCGCATTCTCGTCGAGCACGGACGCGTTGTCGGTCTCGCGCTCGAAGATGGCGAGACCTACTCGTGCGACGCGCTCGTCGTCACCACGGGCACTTTTCTGAACGGACTGGTGCACGTCGGCCCGGAGCAGCGTCCGTCTGGACGCGCCGGCGAGCCTCCGTCACGCGATCTCGCGGAGTCGCTGAAATCATTCGGATTCTCGTGGGGACGACTGAAGACCGGGACTCCTCCGCGGCTGCACAGACGCAGCATTGATTTCTCGCGCTTCGACGAGCAGCTCGGCGACGATCCGCCCGTCCCCTTCTCGTTTCTCAGTGGTGCGATCGCGCGCCCGCAGATTGCCTGTCACCTGGTGCACACGACCGATCGCGTGCACGTGCTCGTGCGCGACCACATCTCGCAATCGCCGCTCTACAACGGGCAGATCGCCGGGATCGGTCCTCGCTACTGCCCTTCGCTCGAAGACAAGGTGATGCGGTTTCCGCATCGCGAGCGCCACCAGATCTTCCTGGAGCCGGAGGGTCTCGACGCTGACGAGATCTATGTGAACGGCTATTCGATGAGCCTTCCCGCAGCCGTGCAGAAGGAAATCGTTCGCGCATTGCCGGGCCTCGAAGATGCCGAAATGATTCGACCCGGCTACGCCGTCGAATACGATTTCATTCAGCCGACGGAGCTCGATCGCGGCCTGCAGACGCACCGTGTCGCGGGACTGTTTCTCGCGGGCCAAATCAACGGTACGTCGGGCTACGAAGAGGCCGCCGCGCAGGGACTGCTTGCCGGGATCAACGCGGCACGACTCGGCCACGGAGAGAAATCCGTCGTGTTCGGCCGCGACGAGTCGTACATCGGCGTGCTCGTCGACGATTTGACGACGCGCGGGTGCCTCGAGCCGTATCGCATGTTCACCTCGCGCGCGGAGCATCGACTGCTATTGCGCATCGATAACGCGGACTTGCGGCTCACGCCGCGAGGACGCGACGTCGGGCTGGTCGCGGACGGCCGTTGGTCGGTTTTCGAAGTGCGGCGACAGCGCCTCGCGCACAACCACGCGGCGATTAGCCGTTCGATGGTGACGGTCAACGGCTCACGAATACCCGCGAGCCGCGCGCTTCGACAGCCGGACGTTGACGTCCGCGTGCTCGCGGCGGGCGGCCAGCTGTCTCTCGAGATCGAGGATCCGCTGGTGGATTTCGGCAGCCTTGAGACCGCTTACCGGTACGAAGGTTACCTCCGCCGCCAGAAGGAGTCCGTCGAGCGGCTCCGCCGGCAGGAGGCGCACGCGATTCCGGCGGATTTTGTCTTCCACGGAATTCCGGGGCTGTCGCGCGAATCCGTCGAGCGGCTCTCCGCCGTGCGGCCCGAGACGATCGGCCAGGCGCTCCGGATACCTGGCCTGACAGCTGCCGCGGTCGCGCTCGTTGCGGCGCACGTCTCGGGCCAGCTCTCCCGCTAGGATGGTGGATCTCGCGGCCCTGCTCGATGCGCGCGCGGGCCTGGCGGGCATCTCTCTGGATGCCGGTCTGAAGACCCGGCTGCTCGACTATTACGCGTTGCTCGCGCGGTGGAACCGGAAAATCAACCTGACTTCCCTCTCAGACCCCACTCAGGCTATCGATCGATTGCTGCTCGAGCCCGTGGCTGCGGCGCGGCATCTTACCGCTGGCGCCGTTCTCATCGATCTCGGCTCAGGAGGCGGCTCCCCAGCTATTCCACTGGCCTTGGCGCTCGGATCTCCCCGGCTGGTTATGGTCGAGTCGCGTAGCCGCAAGGCTGCGTTTCTCCGTGAGGCGGCTCGCGAAGTCGGGGTGTCCGCAGTCGTCGAGGCGGTTCGGTTTGAGGAGCTGAAAGCTGCCGGACGCCACGCACATTCGGCCGATGTTGTCTCGATGCGTGCGGTCCGACCGAATTCCGAAACGCTCGGGCTAGCTCAGTCCCTAGCAAAGCCCGACGGCATACTCGCCGTGTTCACCTCCCAATCGGAAGCCGTGCCGGTGGCTGACGGGCTCGTCGATGGTTCCACGTGGAACATTCTCGGTTCTGCTATGCTGATCACGTTCCACGTGAAACATTAGTAGGTCAATCAACCAAATGTCCCGCATTCTGACCGTCGCCAATCAGAAGGGTGGAGTAGGTAAAACCACGACTACCATCAACTTAGCGACGGCGCTCGCACTCGCCGAGCAGCGAATCCTGATAGTCGACATGGACCCCCAGGGAAATCTCACGAGCGGCGTCGGCCTGAAAGGGCACGCCGCCGCGGCCGGAACGATCTATCAGGCGATCACCTCTCCCGAGCCCGTCGACGATCCCGCGGCATTCGCACTTGAAACGCGCGTCAAAGATCTCTGGCTCATCCCCGCGGATCGCAACCTCACCGGCGCCGAAGTCGAACTTGTCTCGCTGCCGAATCGCGAACGCCGCCTTCGCGATCTCCTCGAGCCGCTGCGCGATCGCTTCGACTTCATCCTCGTCGACACGCCACCGTCGCTCGGCCTGCTGACGCTCAACGCGCTCGTAGCCGCCGACGCGGTACTCATTCCGCTGAACTGCGAGTACTTCGCGCTCGAAGGGCTCGCCGATCTCGTCGCGACGCTGCGCCGCGTGCGCGCCGCGCTGAATCCCGCGCTCGACATCGCAGGCGTGCTGATGACGATGTACGACGAGCGCACGAATCTCGGGCAGCAGGTCGCGCGCGACATCCGCGAGTTCTTCAAGGACCGCGTCTACGACACCGTCATCCCGCGCAATATCCGGCTCGGCGAAGCGCCGAGTCACGGGCTGCCCGCAATCTTGTACGACGTGAAGTCGCGCGGCTCTGAAGCGTATCTCTCGCTCGCGAAGGAGCTTCTCGCGCGCGAAACGGCGCCCGCAACACCAGCATCAGGCACGGAGTAACACATGGCAGAAAAGCGTCCCGCCCTCGGCCGTGGGCTCAGCGCCCTCATCCCCGACACGCCCGCGGCCGTTCCCGCGGCAGCGGATCGCTCGCTCGAAATCGATTCCGATCTCCTGCGCCCGAACAAGTTCCAGCCGCGCGCGCAGATGGACGACGAGAGGATCGAGGAGCTCGCGCGATCGATCCGCGCGAACGGGATCATCCAGCCGATCGTCGTGCGGAAAGTGGAGCAGGGCTACGAGATCGTTGCGGGGGAGCGCCGCTGGCGCGCCGCGCAGCGCGCCGGCCTCCTCAAGGTCCCCGTCGTCGTCCGCGACATCCCTGAAGATCGCCTACTCGCCGTAGCGCTCATTGAAAACATCCAGCGTGAGGATCTGAACCCAATCGAAGAAGCGGTCGCCTACCGCCGCCTCTCGGACGAATTCCACCTGACCCAGGAACAGATCGCCGATGCGGTGGGGAAGGATCGATCCTCGATCGCAAATTACGTGCGCCTGCTCCGCCTCCCGCAAGAAGTCCGCGCGAACGTCGCGTCGAACGCGCTGACGATGGGGCACGCGCGCGCGCTGCTTGGCTTGAACGACGAGTCCGCGCAGCTGCGGCTGTCCCGCGATGTCGTCTCACGCAACCTGTCTGTGCGCGAGACCGAAGCGCTCGTGAAGAAGGCCGCGTCGCCGGAAGAGAAGAAGCCGACAAAAACCGTCGACGTCCACACACGTGCCGCAGAAGACAAACTGCGTCTCGCGCTGGGGACACGCGTCCGCATCAACCGACGGGGAAAAGGCGGGAGGATCGAGATCGACTTCGTCAATGAAGACGAACTGCAGCGCTTGTATGAACGTCTCACGGCCGAATGACTTCGACGGAAGCGAACGAGCGCAGCGAGTGAGCCACGCGAGCGGAGTGGGGCAGGGGGCCCCCGCGAGCGAGCGTGTAGGGGAGTCCGAGGGGCCAAGCCCTCGGGTAGAAAACGAGCGCAGCGAGTGAGCCACGCGAGCGGAGTGGGGCAGGGGGCCCCCGCGAGCGAGCGTGTAGGGGAGTCCGAGGGGCGACGCCCCTCGGGTAGAAAACGGAGCGCAGCGAGTGAGCCACGCGAGCAGCGTGGGGCAGGGGGCCCCCGCAAGCGAGCGTGTAGGGGAGTCCGAGGGGCGACGCCCCTCGGGTAGAAGATGAAGAAACTGACCGACTATTCAGCCTGCGCTGGTTGAGCGAGCAAACTCGCCGCTGGCGAGCTCGCCCAGGTGCTGGGTAATTTGCCCGTGTCGTCCGACAAACGGGTCCTCGTCGACTACAGGACCGCGGACGATGCGGGTGTGTACAGGCTCGATGACAGGCGGGCGCTGGTGCAGACGGTGGATTTCTTCACGCCGGTCGTCGACGATCCGTTCGCGTACGGACGCATCGCGGGGGCGAATGCGTTGTCCGACATCTACGCCATGGGTGGACGACCGCTGACGGCGCTGGCCATTGCGGCATTTCCGAAGGACGCGGATCCTGCGATCCTCTCGACGATCTTCCGCGGAGGCCTGCAGGCGCTGGACGAGGCGGGCGTCGCGCTGATGGGTGGCCACACCGTGCAGGACCAGGAAATCAAGTTTGGTTACGCGGTGACCGGCGAAGTCGATCCGGCGCGGATATGGACGAATGCCGGCGCGCGGCCCGGCGACAGGCTGTTGCTCACGAAAGCTGTCGGAACCGGCGTGATCGCCACGGCGATCAAGTTCGACCGAACGAGCGAGACCGTCGCGTCAGGAGCGACGGCGTCGATGGTGCAGTTGAATCGCGCGGCCGCAGAGGCGCTCGCGACGCTTCCTGACGGCGTCATCCACGCCTGCACCGACGTCACGGGATTTGGAATCGTCGGCCATGCGACCGAGATGGCGCGGGCAAGCGGGTGCGTGCTCGCGATCGACGTCGAATCGGTTCCACTGCTCGACGGCGCCCTGGAGCTGGTGGATCGGAATACGCCTGGTGGCGGCAGGACCAACCACGAGCACTTTTCGGCAGGCGTGGACGGGTCGCAGTGCGGCGCGGACTCTCGCCGCGTGCAGTTGCTGTACGACCCGCAGACGTCCGGGGGCCTGCTGGTGGCCATCGCGGCCGATGCACTGGTCGCAGCCGTCACGGCGTTGACGCGCGCGGGCGTTGCGGCTCATCAGGTCGGAGAGGTCGTCGGACCGAGCCGCGACCTTGCCGTGATACTGCGCTGAATGGTATAAATCTTCGTTTGGCATGCTTCCGAATCTGTCCGTCCTCTGGGTCATATTTTTCATTCTCGTGCTGACGTTCTTCGTGGACCGGCTGCTGCTGCGGCCGGTGCTGGGCGTGATCCGCAAGCGCGAGGAGGCCATCGAGTCGGCGCGGGAGCTCGCACGGCGCTCCGCCACCGAGGCGCAGGCCGCGACCGCTGAATTCGATCGGAAGACGACCGCGGCGCGTGCTGAGATGTACCGCGAGATGGACGAGATGCGGCGCGCCGCAGAGGGGCGCCGCGCCGAGATCGTCGCGGCAACGCGCGCGGAGGCGGAAGCGCAGGTCACCGAAGCGGCCCGCCGCCTCGACGACGAAAGTGCGGAAGCGAAGCGGCGCCTCGAGGCCGAGGCGCAGGCGCTGGGCACGATCGCCGCTGAAAAAATCCTGGGACGGAAAGCGTCTTGATCCGCGGAGCACACAGACTCTCACGAGCCGCGGGGTACGCGGATTACACGGAACACACGATTTGATGACGCGTTACAGACTTCTGATCGCCGCGATGGTGCTCGCGGCCCTCGCTATTGCTGCGCCGGCGCGGGCCGCGGCACAGCATGCGGAGCCGTCCGCGGCGAAGGCGTCACAGCCACACGAAGGCGCCGCCGGCCAAGCCTCGAGCGGTGAAGAGCACGCTGAAGGAACGGAGGAGGGCTGGGGCGCGGTCGTCGCGAAGGCGGTGAACTTCGCGATTCTCGTGGGCGTGCTCGTCTACTTTCTTCGCGCACCGCTCGCCGGATATCTGACCGGCCGTATCGCAAAAGTCCGCGAGGATCTCGTAACGGCCGCGCAGACGCGCGAGACAGCCTCGCGGCAGCTCGCCGAGATCGACGCGAAGCTGAAGGCGCTGCCCGCGGAACTCGACGCGCTCAAACGCCGGGGCGCGGAAGATCTCGCTGCGGAGCGCGTGCGCATCGAGCAGGCTGCGGAAGCCGAACGGCAGCGGCTGATGGAGCACACGCGCCGCGAGATCGACATGCGGCTGCGCGTCGCGAAGCGCGAGCTGCTCGAACTTACCGCGGATCTTGCCGTCGGCGTCGCGTCGGATCGCATCAAACGTTCGATTACCGCGGACGACCAGGCGCGCATGATCGATCGCTACGCAACACAGGTGATGCAGGTCCAGTCGGGCCGGGAGACGCGGCAGTGACGAGCGGCGCGGCCGCCGGCCGCTACGCGCGCGCCCTCTTCGATGTCGTCCTCAAGGAAAACGGCGACCTCGAGAAAGTCCAGGCCGACTTCCAGCAGTTTGTCGCCCTTTTCGCGCAGCACCCCGTGCTGGCGAGCACGCTTGGCAACCCCGCGATTCCCGCGTCGAAGAAGAAGGCTGTGGCCAGGGCGCTCGTCGATCGCGCCGGGACGATTTCACCCGTGGTCGGCAAACTGATCCTGCTGCTCGCCGAACGCGATCGCCTGATGCTGCTGCCGGACATTGCGCGTACCTACCGCGAGCGGTTAATGGATCACCAGAAGGTGCTTCGCGGGGAAGTGACGACCGCGGTCGCGCTCGCTCCGGAGAAGCTCCGGTCGCTCGAGCAGGGGCTGCAGCAGGCGACGGGCCGCAAGGTCATGCTCGAATCGAAAGTGGATTCGGCGATTATCGGCGGCGTCGTGACGCGCCTCGGCAGCACCGTCTACGACGGCAGCGTGACCACGCAACTCCAGAAGATGAAGCAATCGTTGATCGAGGCAGGGCAGTAATCGAGCTGCGCGAACGAGAAAAAAATGGACATCAAGGCCGAAGAAATCTCCAAAATCATCCGTGACCAGATCGGCAGCTACGCTGTCGACGTCGACGTCGCGGAGGTGGGCACGATCGTGTCGGTCGGTGACGGCATCGCGCGCGTGCACGGCGTGGAAAACACGATGGCGGGCGAGATGCTCGAGTTCCCGCACGGCATCTACGGCATCGCGCTGAACCTGGAAGAGGAGAGCGTCGGCGCCGTCCTCCTCGGCGACTACACCGAAATCAAGGAAGGGGACGTCGTCAAGCGCACCGGCCGCATCATCTCGGTGCCCGTCGGCACCGAGCTCGTCGGCCGCGTCGTGAACGCGCTTGGCCAGCCGATCGACGGCAAGGGCCCCATCGTTTCGAAACAGTCGATGCCCATCGAGCGCATCGCGCCCGGTGTCGTCGCGCGGTCGCCGGTCAAGGAGCCGCTGCAGACGGGGCTCAAGGCCATCGACGCGATGGTGCCGATCGGCCGCGGGCAGCGCGAGCTGATCATCGGCGATCGCCAGACGGGGAAGACCGCCGTCGCGGTCGACACGATCATCAACCAGCGCGGCCAGAACGTGATCTGCATCTACAACGCGATCGGCCAGAAGCAGTCCACGATCGCGCAGGTGGTCCGGACGCTGGAAGACGCCGGCGCGATGGAATACACGATCGTCGTCGCGGCGGGTGCATCGGATCCGGCGCCGCTGCTCTACATCTCGCCGTACTGCGCCTGCACAATGGGTGAGTATTTCCGCGACAGCGGCGGGCACGCGCTCGTGATTTACGATGACCTGTCGAAGCATGCGCAGGCGTATCGCGAGATCTCGCTGCTGCTGCGGCGCCCGCCGGGCCGCGAAGCGTACCCGGGTGACGTGTTCTACCTGCACTCGCGCCTCCTGGAGCGCGCGGCGAAGCTGAAGAAGGAGAACGGCGGCGGATCGCTGACGGCGCTGCCGATCATCGAAACGCAGGCGGGCGACCTTTCGGCGTACATCCCGACCAACGTCATCTCGATCACCGACGGGCAGATCTTCCTGGAATCGGACCTGTTCCACCAGGGCATCCGCCCCGCGATCAACGTCGGCAACTCGGTCAGCCGCGTCGGGGGTTCGGCGCAGGTCAAGGCGATGCGCCAGGTTGCGGGCACGCTGCGGCTCGACCTCGCGCAGTACCGCGAGCTCGCCGCGTTCGCGCAGTTCGGATCGGATCTCGACAAGGCGACCCTGAACCAGCTCAATCGCGGCCGGCGCCTCGTGGAAGTGCTCAAGCAGCCGCAGTACCAGCCGCTGATCGTCGAGAAGCAGGTTGCGATCATTTACGCGGCGACGAATGGCTATCTCGATCCCGTGCCGGTGGAGCAGGTGCGCGCGTACGAGACGGAGCTGTACAAGTTCCTCGAAACGCGCAAGGCGGGGCTCATGTCGGCGCTGGCGGAAAAGAAGTCGATCGACGACGCGATCAAGCCGGAGCTGAACCAGGCGCTGGAAGAGTTCGGAAAGACATTCGCATCGACTGCCAAGGTTGCGTAGATGCCGTCACTCCTGGATATACGTCGCCGCGTTCGTGCGGTGAAGTCGACGCAGCAGATCACGAAGGCGATGAAGATGGTCGCCGCGTCGAGGCTGCGGCGCGCGCAGGAGCGCATCCAGCACGCGCGGCCGTTCGCGACCGAGATGCTCCGTGTGCTCAACAGCCTGGCGACGCGCGTCGATCCGGCGTTGCACCCGCTGCTCGACGAGCGTAAGACGCCGAAGGCCGGCGGCAAGGCGCTGCTGTTCGTCATCACCGCCGACCGCGGATTGTGCGGCAGCTTCAACACGAACGCGATCAAAGGTGCGAGCACCTTCATTGTCGAGAATCCCGCGCGCGAAGTGGCTCTTGGCCTCGTCGGCCGGCGCGGCCGCGATTACTTCGCCCGCCGCGGCTTCGAGGTCCGTTACGAGCAGGTGAACCTGTTCGCCGGGCTTCAGTTCTCGCACGCGAAGAGCATCGCGGATGCAGCCGTCGAAGCGTTCACGACCGGTCAGGTCGACAGCGTGTATCTGGTTTACAACGAATTCCGTTCGGTCATTTCGCAGCGCATTGTCGTCGAGCGGCTGCTTCCGATTCCGAGGCTCGATATCGAAGAATCGAGCCTCGTCCCGCCGAAGCCCGGAAGCACGGCAGCGGGCGAAGGCGGACCGCGCATGCCTGCGATCGACTATCTCTACGAGCCGACGCCGGACGAGTTGTTCAACACGCTCATCCCGCGGCACGTGGAGATCCAGGCGTTCCGGGCGCTGCTGGAATCGAACGCCGCCTTCTATGCCGCGCAGATGACGGCGATGGACGCGGCCTCGCGAAACGCCGCGGACATGATCGATCAGCTCACGCTCTACATGAACAAGGTCCGGCAGGCTGCCATCACCAGAGAGATCATTGAGGTGGTTTCAGGCGCCGGGGCTTGATAGGAGCACGCCGTCAACTCCCAACGCCCAATTCCCAACTCCTCAAGGAGCACAAACCGCAAGAACGTCGTGGAAGTTGGGAATTGGGAGTTCATTGGAAGTTGGGAATTGGAAGTTGGGAATTGGAAGTTGGGAATTG
>Ga0137375_10000379_pt1 | contig 46717 bp, 41 predicted proteins | sample SagtaG_24_FD_104936 | JGI IMG/M metagenome (GOLD analysis project Ga0137375, IMG submission 104936) | Vadose zone soil microbial communities from Sagehorn Ranch, Mendocino, California, USA - Sage1_R_113_16 metaG | ecosystem: Environmental > Terrestrial > Soil > Vadose zone | place: USA... | reverse complement strand
TCGGCTTCGCCGACAGCCAGTTCCGCCTGTCCGGTCAGTACTTGAGTGGGCCTATGGCTACTCCGATGAAACGATCTGGCAGCGACGATCTGACGCAGTAATGTCAGGGAGGCGGGAGTTTAAGCCCTTGCGCGGACAAAGCAAGTTCCGTGGTCATGCTGATGGGGTGCGTTGACAGTCGCCTGGTCGCGTGCATAATGCGCCGCTCCTGTTCGACGACTCGGTAGCCGGAGCGGCGCCCATGTACACAGTCCCCAAAATACAAGCACTCGAGAGCGCTCAGCTCCGCGGAAACCACCCGAACTTCCGCGTCGGAGACACCGTGCGGGTCCATTACAAGATCGTAGAAGGCGACAAGGATCGCATCCAGGTGTTCCAAGGTGTCGTGATCAAAAAGCACCGCGCCGGGCTTCGCAGCTCGTTTACGGTGCGCAAAGTGAGCTTCAACGTTGGGGTCGAGCGTATGTTCATGCTCCACAGCCCACGCCTCGACAAGATCGACGTAACCTCGCGCGGCGTCGTCCGCCGTGGCCGCCTCTTCTATTTGCGCGACCTTTCCGGCAAAGCGGCCCGCGTTCGCGACGAAAAAGATCAGTAGCCCGCTACTTCGATAACTGGCCGACGGGGCCGGTCGCGCTCGCCCGAAAGGCGGAAGCGTAAAGTACCGGTCTTGGCCAGACAGGGCTATGCTCGGGCCGCAACGGCCGTGACCCGGTGGGTGGCAAAATCCGCTCTTTGCCGGGAAACCCCGAAGGGAATCCACGATGCGAAAGCGCCTGTACCTCACCCTTCTCGTCCTGTCCGTTTTTCTGAGCCTGCTCACGCGCCGGGCCTTCGCGGCCCCCGAGGCTCACCTCTTGCGCATCGACCCACGCGCGAGCCAAGCCGAGGGGGCACCGGTCCTGACGACCGTCGTCGAGCTGGTGCAAAACAAGCGGCTGAGCGAGGCGATTGCCGACTGTGCGTCGCTGCGAGGAGACGCTCAAATCGACTGCCAGAGCGAGAAGCTGGAAGCGCCTCAGGCTCTCTACTCGCCGATTGCGCCTTTCCCCGAGACCGCCGCCATCTTCACGGTGACCGTCGAGGGAGCCGACCGACCGGCCAGCTTCGTCTCGAAGGCGCGCTGGGGCGAGAGCCTGGCGCAGCCGGGCATCGGCACGGCCTGGCTCATTTTGATCGATGCCGCTTCCACGATGGGCCCGCGGTTCGAGGATGCGAAAGCGGTCGCCCGGGCCTTCATCGGCTCGATGGCGGCCAACGACATCGTCGACGTGATGTTCTTCGGTGATCGTCAAGTCGTGAGCGATTCGAAATGGCAACCCGCGAGCGCCAAAGGGCAGGTCGAGGGCTTCGTCAATGCGCTCAAATCGACGTACCCGACGCAAGGCAGGGTGCGCCCGCTTTTCAACATCATCAAGCAGGCGGCGACCGACGGGTTTCGCGAGCTCGGCAACGTGGGCTCGAAAGTGAACGTACCCCTGCATCAAACGATGGTCGTTCTCTCCAACGGCGCCGCTGGCGCCGACGCACAATCGAACGGACCGGGAGCAACGCTGCTCAGCCAATACCTCGGCAAAGGACGGTTCCCTGAGGACAACACCGTGCAGCCCAAGACCCCGCTGCCCGTCGTTTCGGTGTGGCTGCCGTCGGGTGGCTTCGACGAATTTCGGACCAACGCGCAGGAGTTCATGCAGGGGCTCGCGAACCCCGACATCGGCGGCTTCTACGACGTCATTCGCTCCGGCCAAGGGGGCGCCAAAGGGCCCAAGCTGGTGACCGCCGTGCGCACCCGTTTCAATCAGATGCACATCGTCCGCTGGCGGGTCGCCTGCATCAACCCCTCCATCACCCAGACGTTCAAGCTCGTTTTCACGAACACCACCACGCCCATCGTCGGCGACTCGACGTTCAAGGACGTGCCGATGGGGATCGATCCCACCGCATGGCCGCTCGACGTCAACATCGACTACACGAAACAGATGGCCGATCGAAATCCGATCGAGCCGGGCGGCAAGTTCACGATCTACGGCGATTTCTGCTGGGGTGGAGAGAAGGAGCGCGCCGAGGTGTACTTCATCTCGGCCGGGACACAGCCTCCGCCGACGATCGCCGGCACCGACATCGAGGCCGCCAAACGAACGCAGCAACAGCTCATCGCGAGCGGGCTTCGGGGCCGCGCCGTGCAATCTTCGGATCGGGACATCATGTTCGAAGCGCCCGACAAGGACAAGATCTTGTCGGGGTCGCGCGACTCGATGGTGGCCCGCTTCGTCGTCTACGACAACAAGGCGCATCGCGCGAGCGGCGTCACCGCGGCGACCATTCTTACGTTGCGCGCACGAGAAAAGTCTTTGCCTTTGCTGCTCATCGTGGGGGGCGCCTTTGCCGGGGTCATCTTCCTCCTGCTCCTCGTTCTCGTGTTGCGCAGCGGAAAGAAGCGGCCCGCGGCGGCGCCAGCGCCAGTAGTGGCCGGAGGCGCACCCTACACACCAGCCCCTTCGCCGTATGGTGGGATGGGCGGCTATGGCGGCGGGCCGTACGGCGCTTCGCCCGCTCCCGCTCCCGCCGCACCCGCCCCCGCGTTCGGTGCTCCGGGTCCATTCGCTTCGCCCGCCGCCGCTCCCGTAGCTCCGGCTGGGCAGCACGCCGATTTCATGTACGGCGGGCAACCTGGAGCGCAGTACGGCCTCACGATGGCGCAGCCGTCTCCGCAAGCCGCGCCCCCGAGCCCTTATGCGCAAGGCCCCGCCGGCGGTGCATCGCGCGCCGTGCTGAGTGGCAGTGCAGGCACGTACACCGTCACGCCCGGCCTCGAGGTGATCGTCGGTCGCGACGCGGCCAAGTGCCACATCTCGCTCACCGAGCCACGCGTCTCGGGCGTGCACGCCACACTCAAAGTCGAAGGGGGTCTGCTCTACGTGCGCGACGAACAATCGAACAACGGCACGTTCGTGGACGGCCACCGGTTGGCTCCCAATGTGTGGACCGTCGCGCCGGCCGGGGGGCTGCTCCGCTTCGGACCGGCCGAGTTCAACGTGCGCCTCGAATAGGCGCCACTCCGGTGACACACTAAAACGTCATGGAGAGCGCTCGGCTCGAAGTGGCTCAGCGGACGGATTCCGGCCGGGACCCGAACAAACAGGTCAACGAGGACGCCGCCGGCCAACAAGCGACCCCGCTCGGCCATGTCCTCGTCGTCTGCGACGGCATGGGCGGGCATGCTCTCGGTCAGGAGGCGAGCCAACTCGCACTGCGGACGATCATTCAGACGATCGAAAGCGCCCCGCCCGGCACACCTCCAGGAGCCGCGCTCGCGCGCGCGATCACGCAAGCCGGTCGCGTCGTCTACCAGATGGGAGGCACCGGTCCGCAGGCCGGCCGGCCCGGTTCGACCTGCGTCGCGGTCTTGATTCACGGCGCTTGCGCCGAGATCGCTCACGTCGGCGACAGCCGCGCGTACCTCGTGCGCCAAGGTCAGATCTGGCAGCTTACGAAAGACCACTCGGTCGTGCAGCAGATGGTCGACGTGGGCGCGATCGCCCCCGAACAAGCGGTCATGCATCCGGAGGCCAACAAGATCACCCGGGCGCTCGGCATGAAGCTGGAGACCGACGTCGAGCTTCGCGAGCCGGCACTACCCTGCACGGCGGACGACATTTTCGTTTTGGCGACCGACGGGCTATGTGATCTCGTTAGGAACGAGGAAATCGCCGCGGTCATCGCGCGAACGGGCAAGCTCGAGCTCGCCTCCGAGGAGCTCGTCCGGATGGCCAACGACCGCGGCGGACACGACAACATCACCGTGCAGATCGCTCGCGTGCTGCCGCAGCCGGGCACGCGCCCCACGCTGCCCGATCCGATCACGGCGACGATCGTCGACCCCCGGCCAGCTCCGTTGCCGGAAAAGACGCTCGTCGATCCCACGACCGTGCGTCCACCGCCATACAGCGGTCCGACGACGCCGCTTGCCGCTTCACCTGTCGCTGGCCATCCCGCTACCCATCCAGGGGGAGCACCCTCGCGCCGGGGATGGATGGTGCTGGTCCTCGGCTTCGTTTGGGTCGCCGTGATTCTAGGAGGCGTGCTCCTTTGGTGGGCGCTTCGGGGGCCACGATGACTTACCCGATCGACGTCGCCTTCAAGGAGTGGGCCGCGGTCGTGAGGGCGCTCGAGCTCGGAAAACAGGACCTCATCTTTCGCAAAGGGGGGATCGCCGAGGAGGGGCGCGGCTTCCAGGTAGAACACGAGCGCTTCTTCCTCTTTCCGACGTACTTCCATCAGCAGCTGACGGGCATTCGCGACGAGTATGCCTCGCTGCTCGAGGAAGCCCTCGCGGCCCGCCCCGCGGAGGGGAGACTGGTCATCGGATCGTGGGTCGAAGTGAAGCGCGCGTTCGCGATCGAGCGAGAAGCGGACCTGCTTCCCCTGGAAGCACGCCACGTCTATGCCCCGCACGTTCTGCGGGATCGGTTGCACGCGCGCTACGGAAAGACCCTCCACGCTCTCGAGGTAACGGTGCACATGCTCGAGGCGCCGCTCGATCTGCCGCTCTTGGACTCCTATGCGGGATGCCGTAGCTGGGTTCCGCTCGACATCGACCTCGGGGCGTGATGACCTCATCCTCCGCGGCAAGCTCCCTCAGGCGGCAAACCAGAGCGAACTCATGATCCCCGGATTCGGAAAGCAAGCCATCCTCGTCGGAAGTGCCCCCGACTGCGACATCGTGATCGGCGCGCCCGGCGTGGCACCTCACCACGCCCGCATCGTGCATCAGGGAAACGGAGTGCTCGCCTTCGTCGACAACGGGCAAGGGCCCTCGGCCGGCGGCGGGCGCCCGATCGCGCCGGGGCAAACCGTTCCCTTCGATTTGCAGATGCCGTTCTCGGTGGGGCAAGCCCAGGTTCCTTCGTCACATCCGGCCATCAGCTTGATGCTCATGGCACGGGGACAGCTGCAGGCGCCGGCCGGCCAGCTGGTCATCGGCCGGGACCCCGCCCAGTGCAACCTCGTCATTCAGCATCCTGCGATCGCGCCGCAGCATGCGGTGCTCGCTTGTGACCGGATGGCGCTCACCGATCTCGGCTCACCCGCTGGCGTGTTCGTCGGACAGGCGCGCATCGCTCCCCGCAATCCCGTGGCGGTCGACCCGCGGATGGTGATCGCGTTGGGTCCGGTCGCGGTGCCGATCGCGACGTTGCTGCAGATCGCCCAGGCGTTCGGCATCATCGCGCCGCAGCCGCAAGCGCAGCCGCAGGCGGGCGCCGCGGCGATGCCGAAGAAACATCAAACGGTCATCGGTCAGCTCGACTTCAGCTCGGGCGGTTCGCAAAACCGCTCCATCGGCCGGACGCCAGACAACGACATCGTCGTCAACCACCCGCAGGTCTCGAGCAAGCATGCGGTGCTCGTGCACGTCGGCAACGGCCTTTTCATCGAAGATCGCGGAAGCGCGAACGGCACGTACGTTCGCGGCCAGCGCGTGCCGCCCGGCCAGCGCGTCCCCGTGCAGAACGGCGAAAAGATCTACGTCGGGCCGATGCCGCTTCTCATTCGTATTTCGGAAGCGACCGGCGCCCACGAGGTCTTGATCGAAGACGTCGGCCAATGGGCGGGGCGCCCCCTTTTCGAAATCGAAGCGTGGGACCTGTTCCTCGAAGTGCCGGATCGCGACAACACCTCGCAGAAAAAAGTGATCCTCGACCATGTCTCCTTCAAAGCCCTGCCCGGAGACATGATCGCGCTGATGGGTCCCTCGGGGGCGGGCAAGACGACTCTGCTTCTCGCGCTGAACGGCTACCTGCCGCCCACCTCGGGACAGGTGCGCGTCAACGGCGAGGATCTCTATCTCATCTACGACAACTTGCGCGGATCGATCGGATACGTGCCGCAGGACGACATCGTCCATCCCGAGCTCACCGTCTTCGAAGCGGTGCGCTACTCGGCCAGGTTCCGGCTGCCGCCCGACTACACCGAGGAGGAGATCGAGCGCCGGGTCGACATGACGCTCAGTCAGCTCGGTCTCGAACAGGTACGCAACCTCCAGATCGGCAAACCGGAAAAGAAGATCCTCTCCGGCGGACAGCGCAAGCGCGTCAACATCGCCATGGAGCTGGTGACCGACCCGGTCATTCTCTTTCTCGACGAGCCGACGTCCGGCCTCGCCGCCGACGACACGACCGCGCTCGTATCGCTGCTCCACGAACTCGCGAAGAAGACCGGCAAGACGATCGTCATGACGATTCACCAGCCGGCCAAAGACGAGTTCGAGAAGTTCAACCTCGTGCTGGTCATGGGCTACGGCGGCGTACCGATGTTCTTTGGACCGACCAAACCGGATGCCTATCGATTCTTCGGATCGTGGAACGAGCGCAACGGCAAGGGGGCCATCGACAACCCACGCGACATGTTCGACATGCTGAACATGCGCGAGCGGCCGATCTTCGACCATCTTCGCGCTCAGAATCCGACCATCGGGCGTGGCATGGCGCGGCAGCTGGCGGCCAAGGAGTGGAACCAGGAATTTTTCAGCAACGCGAACCCCACCTTCCAGAAGATGTACTCCGGGCGGCGCGCGGTCGGAACCGAGCCGACCACCCGCGGCATCCCCCACCGGGGGTCGACCACGGCCGGACAAATGGGCCTGCTCTTGTCGCGCTACTTCAAGGTCAAGATGCGCGACGTGGGGGGCACGGCGATCATGCTGCTGCAGGCGCCGATCATCGGGGCCATGCTGGCACTCGTCTTCGGCGGCCAGCGCGACGCGATCCCCTATTGGTGCCTCGGCGCGTTGCAAGAGCTGATGCAGAGGGGCGGCCAAGCGAGCCAACAGCCGACCAACTTCCTCGGCTCGATGAAGACGACCAGCGATCACACCGGCGCGATCTTCTTTCTGGTGGTGGCCGCGGTCTGGTTCGGGACGTCCAACGCCGCGCGCGAGATCGTGAGCGAAAGGGCCATCTATCTGCGCGAGCGGATGGTGAACTTGGGCCTCTTCAACTACCTGTTCTCGAAGTTCGTCCTTCTCGCCTTCTTCTGCGTGATCCAATGCACGCTCCTGCTCGGGATCGTTTTCTTCGCGCTCGGTTTCAACGGAGGGCCGCAGGCATTCTTGCTGGAGCTCGCCGTCATGATCTCCACGTCGGTGAATGCGGTGGCGGTAGGGCTCATGCTGTCGACGGTCGTCGCCTCCAGTGAAGCTGCGATGGCCCTCACGCCGATCGCACTCATCCCGCAGGTCGTGTTGGGGGGCCTCATGGTCCCGATGACGACCAACCCCACGTTGAAGTGGATCATGATGGTGATGCCCGCTCGCTGGGGTTTTCAGGGGGTCGTGGCGCAGGAGCGGATGGCGATCGCCGCCGATCCGGCATGGGTGATCGATCTCAAGAACCCCACGCTGAACCTGGTCGAGGATTTCGTGAGGAACGGTCGCTTCCGCTGTGCCACGGCGCAGATCGCGAGCGAGTCTTTCAACGGCGCATGGGGGTTCGCCAATTTCGAGTATCCCTGGCTCCCGCACGCCGTTCTCGGGGGCATGACGTTCGTAACGCTCATTTTCATGCTCGCCGTTTTGAAGCGGCGCGATCCGGTGTAACGATGGCGACGATCGTCGGTATCGCCGGGAGCCTTCGAAGGTCCTCCTACAATGCGGCTCTTCTTCGTGCCGCCGCGACGCTGGCACCGCCCGAGCTCACCATCGAGATCGCGTCGATCCGCGACATCCCGCTCTACGACGGTGACCTCGAAGCCGCGGATCGGATGCCGGAGGTCGTCGCCAGCCTGAAAGATCGTATCGCCCAAGCGGACGGGCTCCTCCTGGTGACACCCGAGTACAACAGCTCGCTACCCGGTGTGTTCAAGAACGCGATCGATTGGCTGTCGCGCCCGGCGGGTGACATCCCCCGCGTCTTCGGTAAGAAGCCGGTCGCGCTGATGGGAGCAACTACGGGCCGAGGTGGCACGGCGCTCGCGCAAGCCGCGTGGTTGCCGGTGCTCCGCTACCTGGGAACGCAACCTTGGTTCGGTCCGCGCCTGTCGGTGGCAGCCGCCAAAAGCGTGTTCGACGCGAATGGCAATCTCGTGGATCGCGAGATCACCCGGCTCGTCCGAACCTACATGGCGGGGTTCGCCGAATTCCTCAACCGAGCCGGGTGACGCTGGCGTGAACAGCCGTTGGATGTCAGCGCCAGTGGCGGTACCGGATGCGAGGACCGGTGAGCAAGTGGACGAGCGCCACGAGCAAAGCCGCGCCCATGATCGACCACAGGATCGGAAAGGGCCGCCGATCGATGGTGATCATGAACAGCTCGGGCAGATGCATCTGATGCGCGATGAACGTTCCGAGCAGAGCGCCGATGAAGCCCACCGCGATCGACACCAAAAAGCCGCCGCCCGTCCCTCCCCCGATGGCGCGGCCAATGGCGCCGCAAATGCCGGCGATGATCAGTAGGACCAGGAGGCCCGTGAGTGTCAGGTTCATGATGCCGTCTCCTCTCGGTAGAAGGGTGCAAGGAGCGGGCCGCTGCCCGTGACCACTGCTGTGCCGGCCTGTCGAACGATCGGGGTTCGAACGACCGGTCCGCAGGGCCGCGCTCCTCGATACACGCTCGAAACGTCGCAAGCACTTGCGTCCGCTCGGATCTCGTGAAAGACCCGCGCGAGCCGCGTGAGAAGGTCGCGTCCCAGAGCTTCACGAGATGGACACATCGGTTGGAAGCGCGTGGGAAGCGCGGCGGCGACGCTTGCGGCGCTTCTCACGGCCTTGCCTTCATGGGGCCAATCGTCCGATGAGAAGAAGGAGCCGGCGCAGCCCGCTCCGCCAAGTCGACCGGACCAGGGCGCCGTTCCTTCGGGAGGCTCCGGAGCCGTGCGCGTTCCGGCGCAGAATGCACCCGAGCCGTCGGGGGCGGTGACCGCGCCGAAGATCCTCCACTTCGAAAACGCGCCCTATCCTCCGGAAGCCGAGAAGCAGGCGCTCGAAGCCAACGTGCTGCTGCAGCTCGACATCGACAAAGACGGCAAGGTGACGCGGGTCGTGGTGATCGAGCCGGCTGGCCATGGTTTCGACGAGGCGGCGACCGAAGCAGCCAAGAAGTTCCTGTTCCAACCGGCTCGACGTGGAACGACGCCGATCCCGGTGCGGATTTCTTACCGCTACAGTTTCACGTTGACTCCGGCGGCGTCCCAAGGCGTCCCGCAACCGCCACCCGCACCTCCCGATAGCCTGCGCGGTTCCGTGCGCGCGGCCGGCGCCGACGTGCCCCTGGCTGGCGCGGTCGTCGATGTCGAAGGACCGCAGGGCGAGCGCGCGAGCGTCAGGACCGACGGCGAGGGCAGCTGGAAAGTCTCCGGGCTTGCTCCCGGTCGCTACAAAATCACCGTGAATGCATCGGGGTTCGAGCCGATCCACGCCGATGAAGACGTGATGGAGGGAACGGTCGCCGAGCTCGTGTACCGGTTGCCCCCGAAAGCAGAAGGCCTCGAGGTCGTGGTCCGCGGCGAGCGCCCGCCGCGCGAGGTGACCCGGCGCACGATCGAGCAGCGCGAGATCTCCCGCATTCCCGGAACCAGCGGCGACGCCCTACGCTCGTTGCAGAGCCTGCCGGGCGTCGGCCGGCCGCCCGGACTCGCGGGTCTGCTCATCGTGCGCGGCTCGGCTCCGCAAGACACGCAGACCTTCATCGACGGCGTGTTCGTGCCCCTCATCTACCATTTCGGCGGTCTGTCTTCGGTCGTCCCGACCGAGCTGCTCGAGAAGATCGATTTTTATCCAGGCAATTTCAGCGCGCGCTACGGACGGGTGATGGGCGGCATCGTCGACGTCGGCGTACGCTCGGCGAACAAGGACGGCAAGTACCACGGCCTCGTGCAGTTCGATCTGATCGACGGGCGCGTCCTCGCCGAAGGTCCGGTCCCTCTGCTGAAGGGCTGGAGCTTCGTCGTCGCCGGACGCCGCAGCTGGGTCGACACGTGGCTCAAGCCTGCGCTCGAAGCAACGGGCGCCGGCGTCACCGCTGCGCCGGTGTATTACGACTACCAGGCCTACGTCGAAACGAAGCCCACCTCGCGCTCGTCGCTGCGCATCGGCGCGTTCGGCTCCGACGACCGACTGGAGCTGCTCATCCGCGATCCCTCCCAGCAGGACCCGGCGTTCGGCGGCAATCTCGCGCTCCGCACCGGTTTTTATCGGATCGAGGCGCTCTACAAGAACGACATCAGCGACGACCTCAAATTCTCGACGGTCCTTTCCTACGGTTCCGACAGCTTCGACTTCGGCCTAGGCATTTTTTTCGCGCAGGCACGCAATCGCATTTGGCTCAACCGCACCGAGCTTTCCTATCGCCTCTTCCCCGGCATGATGCTCCACGCCGGCGTCGACCTCGCCTACGCCCCTTACGAGTTCAGCATCCGCTTTCCTCCGCCCCCTCGACCGGGCGAGCCCAGTGCGGGCCCTTTCGCCTCGCGCCCGCCGCTCACCCAATCGGACAAGAACTCGGTCTGGCGTCCGGCGGCTTACCTGGAGGCGGAGATCACTCCGACCGAGCGAGCGAAGATCGTGCCCGGCGTACGCTTCGACTACTCGCGCGATACCGGCAAGGTTGACATCAGCCCGCGGGTCAGCGCGCGCTACGACATCGTGCACGATTTTCCGCGGACCACGGTGAAGGGGGGCGTCGGGCTTTTCTATCAGCCTCCGCAGTTCCAAGAAACCGATGCCAGATTCGGATCGAGCGGCCTCGGTTCGAATCGCGCGATCCACTACTCGCTCGGCGTCGAGCAGGAGATTACGCGTCCGATCGAAGTTTCGGTGGAGGGATTCTACAAGGACCTCGATCACTTGGTGGGCCGTGCTCCCAATGCGCGCGGCGGATACGACTACGACAATTCCGGCACCGGCTATGTGATCGGGAGCGAAGTCCTCTTGAAGTACAAACCCGATGCGCGATTTTTCGGATGGCTCGCCTACACCCTCTCGCGCTCCACCCGCACGCTTCCACCCGACTACATCACCCGGCTCTTCCAATACGACCAAACGCACATCCTGACGGTGCTCGGCAGCTACCGGCTCGGGAGGGGATGGGAATTCGGCGCGCGGTTTCGGCTGGTCTCCGGTTCGCTCTACACGCCGATCGTCTCCGGAGTGTATGCCGCCGACGCCGGTGCCTATGCGCCCACCAGCGGTGCCCCGTTCTCGCAACGGCTGCCCATGTTCCACCAGGTCGACCTGCGCGTCGACAAGCAGTGGCGCTTCACCGGCTGGACGCTGCGCATGTATCTCGACGTCCAAAATGCCTACAACCGGGCGAACCCCGAGGACCTCACGTACAATTACAACTACTCGCAGTCGCGCGTTCAGGCCTTCTTGCCGATCATCCCGAGCCTCGGCGTGCGAGGAGAGTTTTAGATGTCATTCTCCAGGACCGTCGCTGTTTTGGTTTCTTTCTCGCTCGCTTCGGCGGCTTGCGGCGGAGTCGGTTTCGACCCCCCGGAAGAAATCAAGACCGTTCGCGTTCTCGCTCTGCACAAGAGCTTGCCCTACGCGAAGCCGGGCGAAACCGTCGACGTGAAGCTCCTCTTCTGGGACGGCAAGGCGACCGATGGGAGCCGCCGCGACCTGCAGGTCCTCTTCTTGCCCTGTTTCAATCCGCTCGGCGATCTGTACTACAACTGCTTCCAGAGTCTCGGCGACGCGGGCCCAGGTCCAGGCCCGATCGGCTCCGACGGCGGCGATGACGCCTCGGACGCCGGCGATGCTGATTTGGCTGATGCGGCGCTCGACGCGCCAAGTCAGGAGGCGGGTCTACCGGCTTGGGACGCGGATCACACGCGGACCTGGAGCGTTCGAATTCCCGATGCCATCATCAGCAGTCGTCCACAGCTGCCCGGGGTGACACCTTACGGGCTGGTGGATGTTCTCTTTGCGGTGTGCGCCGGCCAACTCGCTTTGGCTCCTCCGCAGGGGTCCAACGGACTGCCCGTCGTATGCAAGGACGGCGATCGAGTTCTCGGACCGGAAGACTTCGTGCCCGGCTACGCGTCGATCTATGCCTACGACGAGCGACGCAATGCCAATCCGATCATCGACGATTTTCGTTTCGAGGGTCAGTCCATCATGGATTCCGGCGGCGCGCCCGACAGTGACGTGCGCCACGTCGCGCGCTGCAACGCCGGTAGCACCTGTCCCCGCTTCGAGCTGAAAATGGACGTCAATCGCTCGAGCGCGGAGATCGACCCTAGCTCGACCGACCCCGAAGGCCACGTGCTGCAGGAGCAGGTCTGGATCGCGTTCTATTCGAGTGGCGGAGAGTTCGACCACGCGCTTCGGCTCGTGAACGACGCCACGCGCGGTTGGAACGACGACAACGCCGTGAAATGGACAGCGCCCGCCGAACCCGGCCCGGTGCGCATCTGGGGTGTGGTCCACGACAACCGCGGCGGCACCACCTGGCTCGAAGCGAAGATCGTGGTGGACTGAATCATGGCTAAAAGCCGACGCGCGCCGTCGCGTAGACGGCGCGCAGGCTCGCCGACGCGCCGGCGGTGAGGGGCGGCATTTTGCCGCCTCGAGCACCGACATCGATGGCCCACGCAACGCCGAGACCGCACGCTGCGCCGATGACGTCCCACGCGAAATCCTTCCACGACGGGTCGCCAAGCCCGGCGGCGTCGATGCCCTCCTTGAGCGCCCCCGCCCCGATCGCCGCACCTCCCCCCACTGCAAAGGCTTTCCATCGATCGTCGGTGAAAGCGGTCGTTGCGCCGTAGCCAATCCCCGCCAGCGCACCGGCGACGGCAAAGTGCAGTGCCTTGTCAGGTCCCCAAAAAGGATCGGGCTCAGCCGCACGCGATTCCGATGCCGCCAGCACGAGGGCAAGCGACGCGGCCGCGGCGCACCTAAACATGCGAAGAGTGTACTCTTCAGCAGTGCTGCTTGCGGCGGAAAGAGGCTCGATCCAAAACGCTGCGTGGTACCCTAGGGGCCTGCCGGTGAGTTCTCGACCCCCCCCGAGCAAAATTTTGAAGACCCTGCCCGCACTCGAGGCGAGCTCGACGCTGAGCAACGCGGTCGTCCAGGCCGTCAAGGCCCCCCATCGCCCGGTGCTCGTCATCATCTCCGGCAACGAGATGGGCTTGCGAAAAGCGGTCGACCAGAGCCTCACCATCGGGCGGGACCCCGCGTGCGAGCTCGTGTTGACCGATGCGCTCGTGTCGAGTCGTCACGCGCTGATCGAGGACCGAGGCGACGGCTGGGCCCTGGTCGACCTCGGGAGCACGAACGGCACCAGCGTCAACGGCACCAAGGGGATCGAGTTCACCCTCACGCGAAATGACAAGATCGTCTTCGGCCGGACGGTGGTCCGCTTCGAGATGCAGGACCAGCTCGAGCAAGCGTACGACGAGCTCGTCGAGAAGCTGCTCAACATCGACGATCTGTCGGGGCTTCTCGTGCGTCGCAAGTTCGACGCCAACCTCGCCATCGCCATCGAGACCGCGCGCCGGCTCGGCGCACCGCTCGGTCTTTTGATGATGGACCTCGACGGAATCAAGAAGATCAACGATACGCACGGCCACCTCTTCGGAGCCTACGTCATCGGAGAGTCGGGTCAGGTGATTGGTCACGTCCTCGAAGGTCGCGGGTTCGCATCGCGCTTCGGCGGCGACGAGTACATCGCGGCTGTGCCGGGGCACGATCTGGGGGCCACCTGCGCCGTCGGCGAAGAAATCAGGCGTGCCATCGCCGAGCACCAGTTCGAGCGAGAAGGAATTCCGCTTCACCCGGGGATCTCCATCGGGGTTGCCTCTTTTCCCGAAAGCGCCCCAGACGCCCAGCGCCTCTTCCAGCAGGCGGACGAAGCTCTCTATCGAGCCAAACGCGGCGGCAAAAACCAGGTAAGCTCCTAATCCGCTTGGCCCGCATACATCCTTCGTCCGAAGTCGAACGTGGCGCGCGCGTCGGTGTGGGAACCTACGTGTGGCGGTACACCCACGTGATGAAGGGCGCGCGCATCGGCACGCGCTGCATGGTCGGCCAAGGCTGTTTCGTGGGGGACGGCGTGCGCATCGGCAACGGCTGTCGGATCCAGAACCACGTGAGCCTCTACGACGGAGTCGAGCTGGACGCCGAAGTGTTCGTGGGACCTTCCGCCGTTTTCACGAACGTCGCGCGTCCGCGCGCGGCGCACCCTCGGCGCCTCTCCTACGCATCGACGCGCGTCGGCCGCGGCGCCACCATCGGCGCCAACGCCACCATCGTATGCGGCGTGAAGATCGGCGCTCACGCGTTCGTGGGAGCGGGGGCAGTCGTCACGCACGACATTCCCGACCATGCCCTCGTTCTCGGTGCACCCGCTCGCATCAAAGGGTGGATCTGCGCCTGTGGCGAGACCGTCGCGCGCAACCGCTCGCGCCCCAAGACCCCTACGTGTCCCAAGTGCGGGCAGGGGCCATCGATCTAAAGCTACTGCCGCAGATTTCCGCTACCAGATCGATCGTCGGAGCGGCCATAAGCCCACTTAAACTGACCGAACAGGCGGATTTCTCGGTGTTGCGGAGCGAGGCTGGCCAGGGCATCGCGGCTCGTTTCGTCTACCGGGGGTGATTCCAACGGCCTCGCCGTAGTTTGCGTTGGGTCGGCGCCAAATCTGCAGATCGTGATCTGCCGATGCCAAGACTGCGGCAGTAATGCTAACGAAACGAGTAGACCGTGCCGTCGCGCGACCCGAACACGATTTCGCCGTTCGGCCCGAGAGCCGGCGAAGCTTCGATACCGTTGCCGGTCTTGAACGACCAAAGGAGTCTGCCACTCGCGTCGATGGCATAAAAAGTTCCGTCGCTCGCGCCGACGTAGACGGTGCCGTCCGCCGCGAGTGCGGGTGAAGAGTTGACCCCCCCTCCGGCCTTGAATGCCCACCTCAGACTGCCGTCCGCGTTGAACGCATAGAGGTGAGAGTCCTCGGAGCCGACGAACACGGCACCATCTTTGGCGATGGCCGGCGACGAATGGATGGCGCTATTGGTGGGAGCGCGCCAACGCAGTGTGCCACTCGCGGCAATCGCATAGAGCACGCCGTCATCGGATCCGACGTAGATCGTTCCATCGGGACCCACCGCGGGCGACGACCGCACCGCTCCGCCGGTGACGAAGCGAGTACTCGGAGTGCCGTCCGGCCGAATCCCGATCACGGAATGATCGTCCGACCCGACGTACACGAAACCCTGCGCGCCGAGGGCGGGCGACGACGAGATGCCACCGCCGGCCGGCGCGGAAAAGAGGACTTTGCCGTCGTGAGCGATGGCGTGGAGCTTGCGGTCGTTCGACCCCAAGTAAATCGTTCCTTCCCGGGTGAGAAGCGGTGAGGAAAACGAACAGTTTCCGAGCGTGACCGACCATTTGAGAACGCCCTCTCGGATCGCATAGAGATTCTTGTCGATGCTGGCGGCGTAGACCGTGCCGTCGCCCGCGACGGCCGGCGACGACCAGATAGGGCCGAACGTCTCGTAGGCCCACCTGAACGAGCCATCGTCTGCGATGGAGTAGATGCGGCGGTCGAGCGAGCCGATATAGACGGTGCCGTCGATGCCGATCGCCGGCGATGACCAGATTTCTCCCTTGGTCGCGTAGGTCCACTTGAGTGAGGGTGGTGTGGTTCGCGCGATCCCGTTGCGACCCGTTCTCGCCGAGTCGTGGCGAAACATCGGCCAGTGCGGGACCTCGGGACCCACCATGCCGGTACCGACGAGCCGCACGTCGGACTTGGGGGTCGCACCCCCCGACGATGGATTTGCACCGTAGTAAGTGGTGGTGGGCGCCGCGCCGGGGCTCCGGGGAGCCGAGCCATCCGTCACGGGCGCGCAGGCGGCTGCAACCATGACAAAGATGAATCCGCTCTTCACGCCTAGGAGATGCAAAGCTTGCCTCGGGAGTTCACGCGCTGCTGAAAACTCGTTCGGCGCAGCGTCGTTCGGTACTGTAGCTCCATGGTTTTCGGGCTGGTGCGGCGTGCTGTCGGCCTCGTGTGTGTTCTGCTCGTCGCCTACGCGGCGACGAGAGTCCCGCTCGGTCGAAGGACCGCCTGGGGGCACCTGACCGCCATCTTCACGAGCGAGCCCGCCCACGAGGCGGCCCAAGACGTTCGCCAAGTCGTCGTGGATCGCTGGACGGGCAACGCGCCCTCCCAGGAGCCCGTCCCTCGTGGTAAGACCCCGACCCCGGGAATTACGCATGTTCGAAGCGCTCACCAAGGGGTTTCGCCAAGCCCGTAATCGGCTCGCTGGTCTGACGGAACTCAGCGAGACCAACATCGATGCCGCGCTCCGCGAGGTGCGGCTTTCGCTCCTCGAAGCCGACGTCGAGCTCGGCGTGGTCAAAAGCTTTCTCGCGCGGGTCAAAGAGCGAGCGATCGGCGAGACCGTCCGCACGCGCGTCAAAACCGCCGGGCAGGTCCACGAAGTCAGCGCTTCGGATCGGTTCGTCAAAATCTGCCACGACGAGCTCGTGGCGATGATGACACACGAGGGCCCGCCGCTCGCCTTCAGCGATCGCCTGCCTACCGGCGTCATGATGGTGGGACTGCAGGGCTCCGGAAAGACGACGTCTGCCGCCAAGCTCGCCCGCTACCTGGCCAAGCAAGGGAAAAAGCCGCTGCTCGTGGCCGCCGACATGCAGCGCCCGGCAGCCGTCGAGCAGCTCAAGGTTCTCGGCGGACAAATCGACATACCCGTCTTCAACATCGCCGGCGCGACACCTGTCGAAATCTGCGCCGCCGCTGGGAACGAAGCCAAGCGCACCGGCCGGGACGTCATCGTTTACGACACCGCAGGCCGTCTCGCGATCGACGAAGTCCTGATGGAGGAGCTCGATCGAATCAAAGGCGAGATCGGACCGGAGAATGTCCTCTTGGTCGTCGATGCGATGATCGGTCAAGACGCCGTCAAGACCGCCAAGACTTTTCACGAACGCCTCGCCATCACCGGCGTCGTATTGACCAAGCTCGACGGCGACGCCCGTGGCGGCGCGGCGTTGAGCGTCAAAGAGGTGACCGGCGCGCCGGTGCTCTTCACGGGCATCGGCGAGACCACCGACAAATTCGAGGAGTTCCGCGCCGACGGCATGGCCAGCCGGATCCTCGGCATGGGCGACGTGCTCGGCTTGATGCAGGATTTCGAGCAGGTCGTCGACAAGAAGAAGGCCGAAGAAGACGCCGCCCGCATGCTGCAGGGGCAGTTCACGTTCGACGACTTCTTGGAGCAGATCCGCATGATCCAGAAGATGGGGTCGCTGCGCGATCTGGTCGACAAGATCCCGATGCTCGGCGGTCAAATTCCCGAGGGGGTCAACCTCGACGATCGAGAGCTCGTGCGGATCGAGGCGATGATTCAGTCGATGACTTTCGGCGAGAAACTCGACCCCTACCTGCTCATTCGCGAGCCGGGACGAGTCCAGCGCATCGCCCGCGGCTCCGGTCAGCCCGAACAGGGCGTGAGCGAGCTGGTGCAGAAGTTTCTCTTCATGAAGCAAATGATCGGCGATGTCGGTCAAAACATGGGCATGCTCGGAAAAGTTCCGGGCATGCGCCAGATGGGCATGGCCAAGAACCTGCGCAAGGCGATGGCTGCGGGAGGGATGCCCGGGATGGGGATGCCGGGAATGGGCTTGCCGGGAATGGGCATGCCCTTCGGAATGCCGGGCGTAGGCGGGCAGGGCTTGGCCGGCGACAGCATGACGAAAATGCGGACGCTCTCCAAGACGGAGAAGAATGCAAAGAAGGCGGCACGAAAACGCGAACGCGAGGCCCGAAAAAAGGGGCGCCGGTAAGAGGCACACTTTTCAACGAGGAGCGATGCGATGCGACGACCTGTGACGAATTGGACCCTGACATTGGCGCTGCTGCTGGGAGCCGCCGGTCTTCCAGCCGCTTGCGTGGGCGGTTCGAAAGGGACGAGCGCCGGCGATCTCGAGAAGCTCAAGCCTTACATTCTGGAGTCCGTGCCGGGCGACATTCCCAATAAGCTCGACATCAACTACGAAAACAAGATCCACCTCGTCGGTTACAAAATCGAACCCGTGGGGACTGCGGCCCCCGGGACCGACGTGAAATTGACGATGTACTGGCGTTGCGACGACAAGGTCGACGATGGGTGGAGTCTATTTACGCACATCGTCGATTCGAACGGCGAACGCATTCTCAATATCGACAACGTCGGACCGCTGCGCGAGATGAAAGAATCGCACCAAGCGCTTTGGCCGAGCGCGTGGGAGAAAGGCAAGGTCTACGTCGACGAGCAAAGCTTTCGAATGCCCGAAGAGGCGAAGACGGCCGATGTCGCCGTCACGACCGGCATATGGAAAGGGGACGCGCGTCTCAAAGTGGTGGGCGGCCCGGCCGACGGTGAGAACCGCGGGATCGTCGTTCGCTTGAAGACCGGCGCAGAAAACAAGCCCAGCGTCCCCCACACCGACGTGCCGCAGATTCGCGTCAATCGGCTCGCCAAGGGCGACAAGATCAACGTCGACGGCAAGCTCGACGAGCAGGCCTGGAAAGCGGCGGCTTCTACCGGCCCTTTTGTCGATGTGGGAACGGGTAACCCCAATACCTCGTTCCCGGTGAACGGCAGCGCGAAGCTCGCGTGGGACGACACTCATCTCTACATCGGTTTCGAGGTCGAAGATCCCGACCTCGTCGGAACCTTCCCGAAAGATGCCAAGGACCCCCACCTATGGACCAAAGACACCGTCGAGATCATGGCCGACCCCGACGGAGACGGCGACAACAACGATTATTACGAGATCCAGGTCAACCCTCAGAACCTCGTTTTCGACACCCAATACGACGGATACAACACGCCCAAAACGGAGCCCAACGGGCCGTTCGGTCATCAGGATTGGAGCGCCAAGCTGAAGAGCGCCGTCGCCCTCGACGGCACGCTCAACAAGTCGGACGACAAGGACAAAGGCTACACGGTCGAGTTGGCGATCCCCTGGGCATCGTTCGGCAAGGCGAAGAATCACCCCCCGAAGCCGGGAGACGAATGGCGCATGAATTTCTACGCCATGAAGAACAACTCCGGCGTCGCCTGGTCGGCCATCCTCGGACAAGGCAACTTCCACAAAGCATCCCGCTTCGGGCGCGTCGCCTGGACGACGGCCGATACGCCGCCTCCCCCCGCACCTGCAGCTTCGGGGTCGGCTGTGGCTGCCGCATCGGCGGTCCCGACGCTGCCTGCAGGCTCGATGCGACTGCGTGACGTCAAGCCGAAAATCGCTCCGCGCCCCGTCGGATCGGGCGTCCTCAAGCAGCCGTGAGATCGTCGGGGCCTGCGCCTCACACACTAATGCCCAATGGCGGGGCGGAGCTCGTACACGATCACGACGACGACGATCACCCAGACCAGCAGATTCACCATGAATGGGGTGTCGCGCAGCATCTCCTGGGTGGGACTCTCCGCTTTCGGACGCGTGCGCACGAGGTGAAGAAAGCGGAGCATTCCCAAAACCGGGTTGACAGCCGTGAGCCACAGCCAATCCGAGTGGAACATCTGCCGGGTATCGGGATCCAGCGTGTAGAGGATGTACGCGGCGATGCTGGCGCCGCCGGTAATGACGAGGGCGCGCCCTAGCGCTTCGGCCGTGTACGCTTCGAGGGCCGCGCGTTGTTTTTTGGAAATCGACAGCGCCACGGCGTTGAGCTCGTGACTGCGCTTTCCGAACCCCAGAAAGAGTGCGAGCAGCAAGGTACACGCAAGGAGGTAGGCTGAAACCTGGATGCCCGTGGCTAACCCGCCCGCCACGACGCGCAGCACGAACCCGAGAGCAATGCAGGCCACGTCGGCGTACGCGATTTTCTTCAGCTTGAACGAATAGGCCAGGTTCTGGATGAAGTAGAGAAGCCCGACGAGCGCGAAAAGTGGTGGTTCGAAAAGGGCTCCCCCCATCGCCACGAGGAAGAAGCCCACCGCCAGCACTTTCGCCATGGGAATCGGCACCACGCCGGAAGCGATCGGACGGTAGCGCTTGAGCGGGTGGACGCGATCCGCCGGCGCGTCGACGACGTCGTTGATGGTGTACACCGCCGCGGCGAGAAAGCAGAACACGAGAAACGCACCCCCGGCGCGCAGGAGCAGGTTCCAAACGAAGAGGTCCTTGGCGAACACGACCGGGGCGAGAACGAAGACGTTTTTCACCCACTGATGGGGCCGCATCGTTCGAACGATCCCGCGAACGAGCCTAAAAGGGCTGGGCCGCGCGACGGCGGCAGCGCGTTCGGCGGCGGCCAGCACGGGCTCCGATCGGGGGCTGTCGTCGTCGGCCGTGTTTGGGACGGAGGGCATCAAGGCTCTAAGCTTTGCATCCTTTCGATTCAGGGCCCAGATGGGTATCGCGCGAGCATTCGCGATCGCCCGCCCGCTGTCAAATTCTACGATCCCAGGATGACGCGCCGATCGCGCCGGCGCTGCTCGCTCATGCGAGCGCTGATGCGTTTCTGATCGTCGCTCGGCTCGACGAGCGTCCAAAGGTCGTGCTCGGGCCGGCCTCCGGCGAGCTCCAGCAGGATGTCGGTCGCGCGTTCCGCCTCGATCGCGGCTCGATGGCGGCCGGGCAATTCGACGACCGCAGAGCGAGCGCAAAGCCCCTCCATGGCACGCAGCATGTGCGACGTCACCTCGCGAAAGACCTGGTCGTCGAAGGCATTCCTCTCGCCCAATCCGAAAAGCAGTGCCTTGTCGAAGGGCAGTTTCGGTCGCAGAGGCAGCATCACGACCTCCCCCCGTTTGCCGGTCACGAACGACTCGCGCATGAGCCGGGAGACCAAACCGGCGAGACGCCAGTCGACCAGGCCCGCCGTTCCGCGGTGAGGCCGCTCGTCCACGAAGACGCCACACGCCAGAACTTCGGACGCCACCTCATCGAGGCGCCGCAGCTCGGGGGTCACGAACCTGAGCTCCATCGAACGTCAGCGGTCGGCGTCCGTGCGTCCGAGATTCTCGGCAATCTGGTTGAGCACGCCGTTGACGAAGGCGCCGGACTCTTCGCTGCCGTAACGCTTGGCGAGCTCGACCGCCTCGTCGAGGATGACCGCCCGCGGCACGTCGAGCCGGTGCCGCAGTTCCCAGGTCCCGAGCCGAAGGACATTGCGGTCCACCCGGGTCATGCGTTCGATGCGCCAGTGTTCGCTGGCAACCCGAATGATCTCGTCCAATGCGTCGCGTTCGGTCATCACCCCGCGGACAGACTCGTCGGCGTAGGGGCGCGTCTCCACGTCGCCGCCGAACTCACGCCAGAAAAGCGCGATGGCGGTGTCGAGGTCAGCTTGGCTGGCCTCGACACCGAACAGCATCTTGAGGGCGGCTTCTCGACCGCCGGTACGGGCTCCCATGGGCACGGTTCAGGATTTCGGAGCGCCTACGGCCTGGAGCAACGTGACCATCTCGATTGCCGAGAGGGCACTGTCCCATCCCTTGTTGCCCATCTTGGTTCCTGCACGCTCGATCGCCTGTTCGATCGTATCGGTGGTGAGCACGCCGAACGCAATGGGCACGCCGCTCGATAGAGAAATGCTCGCGACCCCCTTGGAAACTTCGGAGGCGACGTGATCGAAGTGCGGCGTCGCGCCCCGGATCACGCAGCCGAGCGCGACGATCGCGTCCACTTTGCCCTTCGCCGCGATTTTCGAGCAGACCAGCGGGATCTCCCAGGAACCGGGGACGCGTACGACGGTGATGCGGCTGGCGTCCACGCCGTGTCGCGAGAGCGCGTCGATCGCCCCCGCGATCAGGCGATCGACGATGAAATCGTTGAAGCGGCTCGCCACGATCGCAAAGCGGGCTCCGCTCGGAGCGATCATGCTCCCTTCGACAATCGCAGGCTTGCTCGCGGGGATATCGCTCATGAACTCACCTTAGCTTCGCATGGATACGAGGGGAATGCGCTCCACCACCTGCAGGCCGAAGCCCGCGAGATTGGCGATCTTGCGCGGATTATTGGTCAAAAGTTTGATTTGGTGAAGCCCGAGGTCCGCCAGGACCTGCGCCCCCAAGCCGAACTCTCGCAACGGCGAGCCTTGGGGCGCGATTTTTCGATCGTGCGACTCGATATGCAGCCGCAGTTCGGTCGCTAGATCGCGCACGCTGGGCAAATAGACGCACACTCCTCGTTCCGCGCGTTCGATGATGACCAGCGCCTCGCGCAAGTTCTTCCCCCCCTCCGACTCGGTGGAACTGAAGATGTCCGACAGCACCGAGCCGCCATGCACGCGGGCCAGCACCGGCTCGGGCCCGGTGAGATCCCCCTTCACGAGCGCCAGAAACTGCCGCGGTTCGGTGGTCACCTCGTAGAGGATCGCTTTCCACTCCGAACCGGTCACATCGAGCATGAGCCTTTGTTCCGAGACCCGGTGCACCAGCCGCTCGGTCTGCATTCGGTACTGAATCAGATCGGCGATCTTGACGATGATGAGGCCGTGGCGCTGGGCGAAACGCTCGAGATCGGCCTGGCGCGCCATGGTCCCGTCGTCGTTCATGATTTCGCAGATCACGCCGGCGGGGGGCAGGCCCGCGAGCCGGGCCAGGTCGACCGATCCTTCCGTTTGCCCGGTGCGGACGAGCACGCCTCCGCGCCGGGCGCGCAGCGGAAAGACGTGACCGGGCGTGACGAGATCGTCGGGCTTGGTGTCGGGGTCGATGGCCGTCCGGATCGTTCGTGCCCGATCCGCCGCGCTGATGCCGGTCGTCACCCCTTCGCGCGCTTCGATACTGACCGTAAACGCGGTGCCCAACGGAGGACCGCTGCGCCCGGGTGCGTGCATCATCGGCAGCTCGAGGCGGTCGACCAGCTCTTCGCAGAGCGCGAGGCAGATGAGCCCTCGCCCGTTGACGGCCATGAAGTTGATGGCGTCGGGGCTGACCTTGTCCGCCGCCATCGTAAGATCGCCCTCGTTTTCGCGGTCTTCGTCGTCGACGAGAATCACCATCTTCCCGGCGCGGATCTCGTCGAGAGCCCTGTTGACTCGAGCGAGTAAGTCGGGATCGATGTCGAGCCGGTGGGACATGGGGGCTGGCGAAGCTTACGCGGGGAAGTCGGACTGTAAAGCTTCCCGCGCCGGCGCCCTTGTTCCCCCGGCTCTTCGGTTTCGGCTGAAGGGCTCAGAAGAAGCCGCCCCGTTTGAGCTTCGCGAGCAGCGTTTCCTCCTGGTTGGGCTTGGCTAGTTGACCCTCGGATTCGGCGATCAGTAGACGAGCAACATAACGCGCCAAAAGGTCGACCTCGAGGTTCGCGTCCTGCCCAGGTACGAGGTCGCCGAGCGTCGTCACCGCCAGCGTATGCGGAATGATGACCACGTCGAACTCTGGTCCACTCACGCCATTGACGGTGAGGCTGACCCCGTCCACGGCTACCGATCCCTTCGGGGCGACGAAGCGCACGAGCTCAGCATCGAGGATCTCGAAGACCAGCTTGACCGCGTCGCCGAGGGGGGCGCGGCTGCGCAAGCGCAGCCTCCCGTCGACATGTCCGGTCACGATGTGGCCACCCAAGCGACCTCCCACGGGCAGCGAGCGCTCGAGGTGGACACGCGCGCCGACCGGGAGCGTACCCAGCGTCGAACGAGACAGCGTTTCCGCCGTGGCATCGCACTGGAACCCCTTGGCCTCGAGCGCCTCGACCGTGAGACAGACGCCGTGAACGGCCACCGACTCACCGACTTCGAGCGGTCCGATGCCGGTCGCAATTCGAAGCCGCGCACCCGGTCCCCGCGCCCCTCGAGCCTTGATGTGACCGGTCCCCTCGACGATCCCCGTGAACATCCACTCCGGTGTACTGCGCCCTACATGGGTTGCCAAGCGTCGGACCACTCTTGCGTAAACAGCCCGAGGGTTGCACGCTACGATCTACACCGCATGCGTCGTCCGCAGGCTCGAACTCTGACGTTAGGCGCCTCGCTCGGGGTTGGCCTTCTTACGGCCTGTTCGCTGGGATATCAGACGCAGTATGAGGGTGATGTTCGCTTCGAACATTGCTACCGTCTGGACGACGAACGACAAGTTCCCATCGCCGAGAAACGACAATGCTGGCACGACTGGATCCAGCGCAATACATACGGCCAGACGCGCGACCGCGTGGATTACGCGCTCGGCCGCGAGCGCGCACTCGGACAGGCACAGGCGCTGGGCGAGCGCACCGCCCCCCCCGGTGTGATGGCCCCGACCGTCAGCAATGCTTCGCCCCAGCCCACCAGCGCGTTCGCCCCGCCGCCACAAACGATGGCGCGCGATGCCGGCGCCGACGCGGATCGACCCGCGACGGTGGCGACCTTCACGGCGAGCACGGCGAGCGCATTGACGACGGCTCCCGGCGCAACCTGCGGCGGAGCCTGTGGCAAGGCCTGGGTCCAGTGCAGCGAGCACTGCAAGGGCAACAATTGTCAGGCGTGCGACGAGCGCTATCGCACGTGCATGCGCAGCTGTTTTTAGTTCGCGACCTCAGCTGGAATCTTGACGTCGCGGGGGGCGTTGGATAGGCGTTGGACAACCGATTGACAGTGAAGCTCGTGCCCGGATCGCCGGAAAATGTCGTAAGCGGCCGGTCCCCGGATGACGGTCCTCTGACGATTCCGCGCGTGCTCCGGCCGAGGCGTGCCGCGCCCAACGACGCGGTTCGCCCTACCCGCGCCGAGATCAACCTGGGGCACCTGCGGCATAATCTGAAAGTCGTCAAACGAGCGGCCGGACCGGCACGCGTCTTCGGCGTGCTGAAGGCCGACGCGTACGGTCACGGCGCGCCCGCCGTCGCGCGCACCCTCGAACGCACGGGCATCGATGGTTTCTGCGTCGCCCTGCTCGAGGAAGCCGTCGAGCTGCGCGAAGCAGGTATCCGCGCGCCCATTCTCGTCATGGGGGGCTACTGCGGACAGGCCTGGGGCGAAGTACTCGCCAGGGACATCACTCCGGTGGTCTACGATGTTGGCCAGGCCGAGGGCATTGCCCGCGAAGCGCGGCTGAGCGCCCGAACGGAAGGCCCGGTCGCCATTCATTTCAAAGTCGACACCGGCATGGGACGGCTCGGCTGCGAGCTCGACGAGCTGCCGGCGATGCTCGAACGTATCGGCGCGATTCGCGAAGTTCGCATCGACGGGCTCATGACCCACCTGGCGTGCGCCGACGATGAAGATATCGCGCCGGTCGGCGTGCAGCTCGGTCGGTTCGAACGCGCCATCGAGCTGGCGCGCGCGCACGGTATCACGCCGACCGTTCGCCACGCCGCCAACAGCGCCGCGCTCTTTCGTTGCCCCGCCGCCAAGCTCGATTGGGTGCGGCCGGGCATCGCACTCTTCGGCATCGCGCCGAGGTTCGGCGAAGGCGCGACGCGTCACGCGGCGGTCGACCTGCGCCCGGCCATGTCGATTCGCACCGAAATCGTGGCACTTCGCGATCTGAAAAAGGGCGAACCGCTCGGCTATGGCTGGACCTGGCGCGCGCCGCGCGCGAGCCGCATCGCCACGATCCCGATGGGCTACGCCGATGGCCTATCGCGTCACCTTTCCAACCGTGGCGAAGTCTTGGTGGCGGGCCGGCGGGCTCCCATCGTCGGCACGGTGTCCATGGACCTCACGATGATCGATGTGACCGATCACGGGCCTGTCAGCGTGCGTGACGAAGTGGTCGTCTTGGGCCCGCAGCAAGGGCGCCTCGGCAAGGACTCCATCACTGCCTCGGAGATCGCCGCTCACACCGGAACCATCCCCTGGGACGTCTTGACCAGCGTGTCGCGCCGCGTGCCCCGTTTTTATCGCGAGCCGTAAGTACGACCCGCCCTAGCACTCACTGGGTCAGATCTTGGCTATGACAGATCACGATCGGCACTTTCCGCGGGATGGCCACATAACCTACGGCGTGGCCGTCGGAGCTGTGCGTCAGCATGGAAGAGCCGCAAGGCCTCGCCTCTTCGGCTTCGCCGAAAGCCAGTTCCGCCTGTTCGGTCAGCACTTTCGTGGGACTATGGCTGCTCCGATGCAACGATCTGGTAGCGAGGATCTGACCCAGTAATGCTAGTGCTAGCAAAGTCGTCGACATGATTCCTCGCTACACCCCTGCCGAATTCGAGGCCCTCTGGTCGAGCGTCACCCGATACCAGACCTGGCTCGAAGTGGAGCTCGCCGCGTGCGAGGCGATGGAGCACGAAAATCTCGTGCCGGCGGGTACCGCGGCGGCGATTCGTTCGAAGAACATCGCGCTGGATCCGGCGCGGATCGACGAGATCGAAAAAACGACGCGCCATGACGTCATCGCGTTCTTGACTCACGTCGAAGAGCTCGCCGGAGCCGAGGCGCGGTGGCTCCATCGCGGCATGACTTCGAGCGACGTGCTCGACACGAGCTTCGCCGTCTTGCTGGTGCGCGCCACCGATGCGCTGGCACGACGGCTGAGCGATCTCGTCGCGGCGCTCGATCGGCGCGCCCTCGAGCACGCGCGCACGCCGATGATCGGGCGCTCTCACGGCATCCACGCCGAACCGATCACCTTCGGCATCGCTCTGGCCGGGCATTTAGCCGAAATGAAGCGCGCCCAAGTCCGGCTCGCCGCCGCACGCGCCGAGATCGCGGTGGGCAAAATGGCCGGCGCGGTGGGAACGTATGCACACCTTTCGCCGGGGGTCGAAACGCGCGCGCTCGGCGCGCTCGGCCTCTCAGGGGAAACCGTTGCGACGCAAGTCGTCGCGCGCGACCGTCACGCAGCGTATTTCGCCGCTCTCGCGGTGGTGGCGGCGGGCATCGAGAGGCTCGCCACCAACGTTCGTCACTGGCAGAGAACGGAGGTCGGCGAAGCCGAAGAGCGCTTCACCGCAGGGCAGAAGGGCTCGAGTGCCATGCCGCACAAGCGCAACCCGATTTCGAGCGAGAACCTGTGCGGCCTCGCGCGCATGGTCCGCGCATACGCGTTGCCCGCGCTCGAAAACGTCGCCCTTTGGCACGAGCGCGACATCTCTCACTCCTCCGCCGAGCGCATGATCGCACCCGACGCGACCACCACGCTCGGCTTCATGCTCGAGCGCGCCACGTCGCTCGTCGAAGGTCTAGTCGTCTACCCGGAGACTCTGCACCGGAACCTCGAGCGAACGGGGGGGCTTTTCTTCAGCGAGGCGATCTTGCTGGCCCTCGTCGGCAAAGGCGTCGCCCGACAGCAGGCCTACGTTCTCGTTCAGCGCAATGCGATGAAGGCGATCGAGGGGCAGGGCAACTTTCGAGGGAACCTGGAGACCGATCCGGAGATCGCCCGGCTTCTCACGGGCGACGAGATCGCCCGCGCATTCGACCTCGAGCACGCCCTCCGCTACGCCGACGAGATCGTCGCGCGCGCCCGACGGTGAGGTTTCGATCGGGTAGCGAAAATCCGTCTCTGTCTGGCCATGCGCGAGCCGTCGCCAGCCGACACGTGCGATGAGCGCGAAGATCACCGCCACGTGCCACGGACGCACTCCGCTCGTTTCGTCGCCATAGACCGGACGCACCGGCACGTCGCGAACGGCACATCCCGCGGTCACCAGGCTGCCCAGCAGATCGTTCGGGTAGCCGTAGCGCGGAAAGAGAGCATCGAGATCGATGCGCTCGATCGCACGAGCGGAAATGGCGGTGTACCCGCACTGGCTGTCGGAGAGCCACCGGAGCCCCGCAGCGCGGCCGGTGAGCCACGATAACGCGTGCCCGACCAGGCGTCGGCCGCGCGGCATGATTCGCCGTGCCTGCGGATGATTCAATCGATCCCCTTTTGCGTAATCGACTTCTCCCCGCGCGACCGGCAAGACGAGCGCGGCGAGGTCGTCGGGATGCATCTGCGCATCGCCGGCCATCACGGCGATCACGTCGGCGCCAGCGCGAAGAGCCAACCGATAGCCGGTCGCAATCGCCGCGCCGACGCCGCGGTTCATCGGGTGGCGTTCGACCCACACTCGTTGGTCGTTCGTGGAAGATGCAACAGCCAGCGTCCGGTCGCTGCTCGCGTCGTCGACCACGACGATCAGATCGACGAAACTCGGCACGCTCGCGAGTGTGATGGCGATGAGCCGTTCCTCGTTGTGCGCGGGAACGACTACCGCCAGTCGGGCTCCCTCCAGCATCCAAGAAAATCGTAGGCTAGCGGCCGGCGCAGAGCAAGACGTAATCCGTCCAAAGAAGGCAACGAATAGTCTCGCGCCGTCGTGGTAGACGATTGCGCCGGTCCCGCGCGAACGCTAGTTTCCGAACTCGTCATGACGCGCGCCACCAAGCTTTCGATCGCGGGCGGCGTAGCGATCCTGGGCGCCGTCGCGTTGCTGTTCGGCAGCCGCCTGCGATTCCCGAAAGACACGACGCCGGAAGGCGCGTACGCGCGTATCGTTTTGGCAGTGACGCGCGGCGAACCGCGCGAATGCTTCGCTTACCTCGAGACGCAGGCTCAATGGGCGGCTTACACGATCCGTGATTACCGCAGCCGAGCCGCTGCCCGCATCGCGCACACCTATCCGGAGCCGGAAAGAACCGCGATGCTCGCCACCTACCGCCGCGAAGCCGAGGCAGCCGATGGAGCCGACGTCTGGCTCGCCCTTGCCGAAAGCCGGGGGTGGATTGCGCGTCTGCGCAGGGACCTCTCCGGGCTGCAACGCGTGGAGACTTCGGGCGAGCGAGCCACGGTCGCGACGGCCCATGGGACCCGCTATCCGTTTCGCCGGCGCGAGAACGGGATCTGGGGCCTGACGATGTTCACCGCCGAGCTGGTCGCCGAAGCCGAAAAGGCGTCGCGCGACTTGGAGATGGTGAACCGCGCGGCGGCCGATTACGAACGCGCCGCCTCCAACCCGAAATGACACTTCAGGCGAGCGACTTCGCGACTTCCGAGAAGCTGCCCGCGTCGGGCCCTTGCGACGTCGGAAGTCCCTCGGCGGCCCAGCCTTTCTCGGTCAGGCCTCCGAAAGCGTTGCGGGCCCCCTCCATCCCGGCGCGCTGATCGAGGACGTCGGTGAAGCCGGCTTGAGCGAGCCATTGTCCAGCGCGCAGTGAACGCATGCCGGTTGCGCATCCCACCACGATCTTCGCTTCGGGCGGGAACAGGAGACGCATGACCCTGACGAACTCCGGAACAGCCGAGGGCGGCCCCTCGAGGTTCAATGGCACATTGATCGAACCCGTGGGGTGACGGGCATCGAACTCTTCTGCCGTCCTCACGTCGACGTAGGTGTACCCTCCGTCGAGTAGCTTCTTGGCCTCCGCCGGTGATACTCGCTTCAATTCCGCCATGGGTGACCTCCTTACCACCGCCGCCCCCGATGTGAAACCGCCTTCCGGCCACGACCTTTTGGTCGTTCCTCTCGGCGGCCTCGGCGAAATCGGGATGAACTGCCTCGCGCTCGAACAAGCGGACGGCATCATCGTCATCGACTGTGGGATCACGTTTCCTCACGAGGAGATCGGCGTCGACATTTATCACCCCGAGTTCACCTACCTGGAGGCCCGCCGCGAACGAGTGGCGGGCGTGTTCCTCACGCACGGCCACGAGGACCACGTGGGCGCGCTGCCCTACCTGCTCACCAAGCTGAAGGTCCCCGTCTGGGGCCCACCCCACGCGCTCGCCGTGGCCAAGCACCGGCTGATCGAACGTGGTCTCGATCCCAAGAACTTCCAGTTCATCACGTCGACGCCACGGGTGCGGTACGCCGTCGGTCCCTTCGAAGTCGAACCGATCCGCGTCACCCACTCGATCACCGATGCCACCGCTTTGGCGGTGCAGACCCAAGCGGGCGTCGTGGTCCACACCGGTGACTTCCGGCTCGACCCCGCTCCCGCCGATAGCGAGCTCACCGACGAAGCTCGATTCGCCGAGCTCGGAGCCGCCGAGGTGAGACTGCTCTTGTCGGACAGCACCAACGTCGATGCCACTTCGTCGCATACGAGCGAAACGGCCGTAGGTCTCACGCTCGAGCGACTGGTGCGGCAAGCGAAGGGGCGTGTGGTGGTTGGAATGTTCGCGTCCAACGTGCAGCGGCTCCGGCTGTTGGGGGAGCTCGCCGGGCGCATCGGCCGCAAGATCGTGCTCATGGGCAAGAGCCTCGAGCTGCAGGTCGCCTGGAGCCACGAGATCGGCCGTCTCGCATGGCCGAGCGATCTCGTACTGCCGCGAGATCAAGCGGCGGACGTTGCACGTGAGGATCTGCTTTTACTGGCCGGCGGCACGCAGGCCGAGCACGGCTCGGGGCTGACGAGGCTTGCCGCGCGCGAGCATCCCGCTCTCGAACTCGACGCGGGCGATACCGTCATTCTCTCCAGCCGTATCATTCCGGGCAACGATCGCCCCGTCTACGAGATGATGGCCGGATTTCTTCGCCAGGGGGTAGCGGTCAAGAGCTGGATCACCGACCCCGAAGTTCACACGAGCGGGCACGCCCACCGTCATGAACAAGCGCGGATGATCGAGCTCACCCGCCCGCGCGCATTCATTCCGCTGCACGGTACTCGTCACCATCTGGAACGCCACGCCGAGCTCGCGCGCGAGCGCGGCGTCAGCGAGGCGCTCGTGCTGGAAAACGGCGAGGTCGCGCGGATCGACCAGGAGGGCATCCACCGAGCCGGACGGGTCGCGGCGGGGCGCGTGGCCACTTGGAACGGTCTCACCATCACCGACGGCGTGTTGAAAAATCGACGCGCGCTCGCCCGTTCGGGAGCGCTCAGCTTGAGCCTGGTCGTCGATAGAAAGGGGCGTCTCGCCGGTCCGCCGGTGGTCCGCGCGCGCGGCGTGCTGGAGGGCGAGGCGGAGGGCGACGATGCGCCGGCCCTGCGCTTCATCGCCCTCGAAATCGCCCGGGCACTCGACGCGCCCGACGCCCCGCGCGACGACGGCACCCTCGCCGAAATGGCAAGATTGGTAGCTCGGCGGGCCGTCGAAGCGCGTACTGGACGCAAACCCCTCTGTTGGGTCAGCGTGATCCGGATCTGAAACGCGTCAGGCCGTCGGTGGGGTGGGGCTGCGGAAAATCTCGACCTTCGTGAGCACGACATCGTTGGTCGGGCGATCCGAGCGATTGCGGTTCACGCGCGCGATCTTGCTCACGACGTCGAGCCCCGCGATCACCTTACCGAATATCGAGTGGCGATTGTCGAGGTGGGGCGTATCGCGCTCGGTGATGAACCATTGTGAGCCGTTGGTGCCCGGACCCGAGTTGGCCATCGAAAGAATTCCGGCGCCCTTGTGCTTGAGCTCGGGATGAAATTCGTCGGAGAACTTGTAACCTGGGCCGCCGGTTCCCCAACGGCTCGTCGAAGCCTCGTCGGTGTGACGGCTCAAGGGATCGCCGCACTGGATCATGAAATCGGGGATGACCCGGTGAAAGCGCACTCCATCGTAGAGCGGAACGCCCTTTTGCTTGTCTCCCGATTTCGGGTCTTTCCATTCGACCTTACCGGTCGCAAGCCCGACGAAGTTGGCGACGGTCTTCGGAGCCCGCTGCTCTTCCAACTTCAAGACGATGACCCCTTCGGTGGTGTTCATGCGCGCGTAAAGATCACCGCTGCCGGGCACATCGATGGGCGGAAAGTTCGGGTCGGCCATGATCGTCTCCTCTCCCCTTGCCTTGTTAAAGGGACGCCGAGAGTACCACGAGACGCTAGGCTCGTTCGAAAAGCAGAGCCATTCCTTGCCCGAGTCCGATGCAAAGCGTGGCGAGCCCCACCTTGGCGCCATGCGTCTGCATCGCGTAAAGCAGCGTGACGACGATCCTCGCGCCGCTCGCACCGACGGGATGCCCGAGAGCGATGGCACCGCCCTTCACGTTGACGCGCTTGGGATCCAGCCCGAGGCCTCGCTCACAGGCGATCGCTTGGGCGGCGAAGGCCTCGTTGAGCTCGACCAGGTCGACGTTGGGAACGCGGAGACCGGCGCGGCTCAGCGCCTTTTTGGTCGCCGCGATGGGCCCCTCTCCCATGTAGTTGGGATCCACGCCCACCGTGGCGCCCGCGAGCACCCGGGCCATGGGGCGCGCGCCGGAAGCTTTGAGAGCGTCTTCGCTCACCAGACACACGGCGGCGGCGCCATCGTTCAGGGGCGACGAGTTACCCGCGGTCACCGAGCCTCCCGCTTTGAATGCGGGAGGCAGCGCCGCGAGGCGCTCGAGCGTGGTGTCGACTCGGATCGACTCGTCACGGGCGAACGTCGTTGCTTCGCCTCGCTCGCCGGCAATCGGGACCGGCGCGATTTCCGCCGCGAAGGTCCCGGCCTCCCACGCATTGGCCGCTTTGGCGTGCGACGCGAGGGCATATTCGTCCTGCTCGATGCGACTGATGCCGAACTTCTTGGCCACGTTCTCAGCCGTCTCGCCGAGGGTCAAGAGCTCGAACCGTTCAGCCAACCGCGGATTGGGGTAACGCCATCCGAGGGTGGTGTCATAAATTGGCGGCGGCGTTCGACTGAACGGTTCGGACGCTTTCGGCATGGAGTAGGGGGCGCGGGTCATGCTCTCCACGCCGCCGGCGAAGACGACATCTGCCTCGCCGAGCGCGATGAGACGCGATCCGTGCTCGATCGCCTCGAGACCGGAACCGCAGAGTCTGTTCACCGTCACGCCCGGCACGTCGTACGAAATGCCGGCGAGTAGGAGCGCCATCCGGGCGACGTTGCGGTTGTCTTCTCCCGCTTGATTGGTGGCGCCGAACACGACCTGATCGAGTCGATCCAAAACGGCGGGGCGCCGTTCGCCGAGCGCCGAGATGGTCCGGGCCGCGAGGTCGTCGGGGCGCACGCGCGAAAGTCCACCGCGGTAGTTGCCGATGGGCGTCCGAACCGCATCGAGCACGTAGACTGGCTTCGCGAGCGCCATGAGGAGAAGCTAGCTCACTCCCATGCTTCGGGCACGGGGCCCGACTCGGTCCACCGGTAGAATCCGATTCCCGCTTTTTTGCCGAGCCGCCCCATCGTCACCAGCTTGCGCAACAGGGCGGGAGGTCGAAACCTCTCGCCAATCTGCTGGGTCAGGTGCTCGAGGATGGCGAGCCGCACGTCGAGGCCGACCAGATCGGTGAGCTTGAGCGGCCCCATCGGGTGCCGGTAGCCGAGCTCCATCGCCCGATCGATGTCGGCGACCGAGGCGACCCCTTCTTCGACCATGCGCATCGCTTCGACCCCGAGGGTGACGCCGAGGCGGCTCGTGGCGAACCCAGGTGAGTCGCGAACGACGATGGGGGTCTTGCCGAGTGAGCGCGCAAAGACGACGGCACGCTCCACGTTCGGCGCGAGGGTCTCGGCTCCGACCACCACCTCGATGAGCTCCATCGCCGTGGGCGGATTGAAGAAATGAAGGCCGAGAACGCGATGCGGCTCGCCGGCGCGCCGCCCGAGCTCGGTGATCGAAAGCCCCGACGTGTTGCTGGCCAAGACGGCCTCGGCAGGAGCAGCGTTTTTCGCCCGCGCAAGAAGCTCTGCTTTTTGCTCGAGCGACTCGGGAATGGCTTCGATGACGAATTCGGCGCCCGCGCAGGCTTCTTCCAGGTGAGCCGCCACGACGATCCGTTCGCCCATCGCGCGGGCGGCGGAGGGGGGAAGCTTCTCGCGCTCGCACATGCGTTCGATCTTGGCGCGCAGTGCCTCGTGCGCGCGCGCGGCTCGGGCGGCGTCGATCTCGAAAACGTGGGTGTCGAATCCGTTTTTCGCGCAGACCAGCGCGATGCCCTGGCCCATCGTGCCTAGCCCGAGAACGGCCACTCGCCCCGAAGGTGGGCTGCTCAGCCTATTGTCATCGGAGCTTCGCACGTCAGGCATTTCTCCGGCGTGTGCTTCTTGTCGTAGACTTCGCCGCACCGACTGCACGCTCGCGCGTCACGCTCGAAAGAGATGATCACGTCAGAAGCTTTGCAGCGGCGACCGGCCAGCTGCATGGGTTCGATGGCCACGACGGGCGCGTGGTCGTCGGCGGAACGCAGGAGCGGCGTTACCTGCTCCGTCGGCGCGGCGACCCGTTTGGGGATTCGGTCGAGCGCCTCTTTCAAGATCGAAGCGGCCGCCGCGCCGTGATGCGCCGCGGGGGCGACGATGCGCTTTTTCCCCCCCTCGACGACGACGCGACCATTTCCATCGATGCTCACCTTCTCGATTTCGTACCACGCGATCCGCTCGGGCTGAGCACCCCCGCGCTCGATCCCCACGCCGGCGTCGCCCACCCGGAGCGGGATGTTGTCCGAGCTGCTCATCACCGCCGCGACGACCACCGCGAGCGTGCCCAACCCGAAGAGGTAGGGGGCGACCGGCATGGGCGCATCATGCACCCATGTTGCGTAGGTTCCCGCCCCGAGTGCCGCCGCTCCGAGCCCTCCGATGAGCGCCTGGATGTTCGAACGCTCACTCGGCTCGGCGACGAACCGTCGTTCGGTCAGGCTGCCTGGTGCAATCTTCACGTTTGCTGCGTGAGCGTCGTGGGCCATCTATCCGCCACCATCCAGTGTTGCGAGTTCGTCGTAAAGGTACGCCGCACTCTTGGTACCGAGGTGAAAATTCTCCAGCATGAGCCGCTCGTTCGGGGCGTGCGCATTTTCGTCCGGCAAACCGAAGCCCATGAGCAGGCAAGGCTTGCCGGTCATATCGGCGATCGTGCGGACGAACGGTATCGTGCCCCCCTCGCGGATGAAAACGGTCGGTTTGCCGAACGCTCGTGAGAACGCCCGTTGCGCCTTGGCAAAAACGGGGTGCGTCGTGGGAGCAAGGTACGGATGCGCCCCGGAAACGAAGGTCACCTCGACTTGGACACCCCGCGGGGCGATGCTTTGCACGTAGGCTTCGAAAAGCCGCGCGATTTCCGAAGGCACTTGGTCGGGCACCAGCCGACAGCTCACCTTGGCCGAAGCGACGGCTGGAATGATGGTTTTCGAACCAGGGCCCTGAAAGCCGCCGGTGAGACCGCAAACGTCCAGACTCGGCCGTGTCCACAGCCGCTCGAGCGTCGAGTAGCCGGGCTCACCGAAGGCGAGCGGCGCGCCGCTGGCAGCCAGCCATTCGGCGTCGTCGTGGCCGAGCGCGGCGATCTGCTTTCGTTCCTCCGAGGTAAGCGCGCGAACGCGATCGTAAAACCCGGGGATCGCCACGCTGCCGTCTTCGTTCTGCAGCGACGCGACGACACGGGCCAGCGCGTTGGCCGGATTGGCGATCGCTCCACCGAAAGAGCCCGAGTGCACGTCGCTCCGTGGCCCACGCACCGTGATCTCGAAGTAGGCGAGCCCGCGAAGTCCCACGCAGAGCGACGGCGTGCCCCGACCGAACATCGCGGTGTCGGACACGCAAACGTAGTCGGCCTCGAGCAACTTGGCATGGTCGATGAGCAGCTGACCGAGATTGCAGGAAGCGATTTCTTCTTCACCCTCCACGATGATCTTGAGGTTGATGGGAAGGCGGTGCGCGCCGGTCTGCACGAAGGCTTCGATGGCCTTGGCGTGGACGAAAACCTGACCCTTGTCATCGACGGTTCCTCGGCCGTAGAGCTGCCCGTCGCGGATCTCCGGCTCGAAAGGGGGTGACAGCCACTCGTTCAGCGGATCGACGGGCTGCACGTCATGATGACCATAGACGAGCAGGGTGGGTTTGCCGGGGGCATGGAGCCATTCCGCGTAGACGGCAGGGTGCCCTTCGGTCGGCAGAATGCGAACCTGATCCGGCGCCCAGCGCTTGAACTCGCCGGCGAGGTGTTGGGCACTCCGCAGCACGTCGGGTGCGTGCTCGGGCAGATCCGAAATCGAAGGGATTTTCACCCATTCGATGAGCTCGCGCACGAACCTGTCGCGGTGCGCATCGATGTAGGCCATCACCTCCCGCATCCGCGTTCCATAGCAAAGATCGAATGTCCTCGTCGCATCGTCGATGAGCGACTCGGCGCGGCCTTCGGCCCGCCTGCGCCCTTGTTACTCGGCGCGGCCTTCGGCCCGCCTGCGCCCTTGTTACTCGGCGCGGCCTTCGGCCCGCCTGCGGGACTGCTACCATCGCGTGCCGATGCGCACGCAAGGGATGCTGCTTGCCATACCGTCGCTCGCCATGGCCGTCGTGGGGTTCGCGATGCTGGGCCCCGGCGCGGCTCGACCTTTCGACGGCGCGCAGGTGTGGGGCGGGCCAACGGATGGCGCTCGCCGGCTTTCGTGGCGGATCGCCGTCGTCCAGCGTCTGCGCGGTATCGACAGCACGCGCGATATCGGAACGATCGTCGTTCACGCGGCCAACGGAGGCCAAGAGAGCACGATGCGCTGCCGAACGCGGGCCGATGGCACCTGCGACGTCGAGATGAAGCTCGCCCGCGAAGTCCGAGGACAGGTGCATGCGTCGATCACCAAGGAAGACGGCGGCGAAATGCTCGCCGCCGGCTATTTCGCGCGCGATAGCTCCCAGTGGGGGACCGATGCCGGCCACCGGGCGCGGATGGGCGGCAAAACCGAGGGCGAGCTCGAGCTCGAGCTCTACGCCCGGCGGGGCATTTTCGCTGCCCCTTTCCGCGACGAGCTCACGGTGTTGGTCAAGCGCAGCATGGAGCCGGTCCGCGCCGCCCGGGTCACACTTCGCGCCGAGGCGGCCGACCTCGACGGCGATTCATCCGGCGACGGTAGCGTCAGCGGGACCACCGGCGTGGCGGGGGACGCGACATTCGGCGTGACCCCTCGCACCCATGTCATCGAGGTGAACGTCGAGGCGGCCGTTTCCGGTCGAAGCGTCCGCTGGACGGGGACCTTGCCCGTGGTGCCAGGAGCCATTTGGCTCGATCCGGCGGGCCTTGCCGTGCGCAAGATCCGCGTGCTCGCCCCGGTACCCCGCGAGATCGTCTACGCCACTCTCGCCAACAAAGCCTTTCGTGTCTGGGGCGGAGCGGTTCCGCTCGTGCCCGATGCGGGGGGCTTCGCTGGCGGCGAAATCGATTGGCCGGAAACGGCGGCGGCCGGACTCGATGGGCTCTGGCTCACGCTGGCGAGTGATCCACGAGCGAGCGGTTCGGGCACCGTCGGGTGGCCGGTCGATTCGGCGGGCGGAACGGTTCATCGCGACGAACAACCTTTTCGCGACTGGCTCTTGCTCGACGGGATGCCCTGGGCCGAGCGACGCGACAAGGGACGTCGCCGGCGCGCGCGCGTTCTGTCGGCCTCCGCGCTCGGAGCCGCCGCCATTCTGGAAGGTGTGCTCTTGGCCGAAACCTCGTTCCAGAAGGGCGCCCGCTCGTGGGCCTGGTTGGCGGTGGCGATCGCGACGATGGTGCTGGCGTTCGCCGCCGTAGGGGTGGTCATGATGTGGAAGACGAGCGGTTGAGTCATGCCGAGCGAGCCCGGATCAGGACGACTCGACGTCGGGAATGCTATGAACGAGCCATGATCGTCCTGGTCGTCGCGCTGGCGCCGCTCATCGTCGGTTTTCTGCTCATCGCCCTCATCGCCCGCTACTCGCCCAACGTGCCACGCCGCCCGTCCGCGGCTGCCGGAGAGGTCGACGACGATCGGCCGCAGATCACGCCCGACGAGTTCGAAGACATCATCAAGGAGCTGCTCCAAGCCCTGGGGCTCGAAATCATTTTCTCGGCGGCAGGCACGGGTGGAGTCCTCGAGCTGACCTGTCGCGACCCTCGCCCCCTTTCCGGGGGACGCCTGCTCGTCCATGCTTCGCCGGTGGTCGGGTTCGGCCAGGTGGACGCGGCCGAAGTCCTCGGCTTCGCCGACAGCGTGCGCGGAGACATGGGGGCCCTGAAAGGGATCTACATCGCCGCGGCCGGATTTACCGATGAGGCGCACGCCGCGATGCGCGCGACGCCGGCGCAGATCGAGCTGGTCGATTCACGGAAACTGGTCGAGCTCGTTCGCGAGCACCTCCCGGATCGAGCCGATCTGCTCGAAAGTTATCGCTCGTTCAGCGGGGAGGGCCGCCGCCACGTGCGTGCCAACCGCAGCTCGGGAGATGACGATCCCGAGGGCCAGGGGGTGTCGCAAGGCTGACTCGCGCCTCTTCGAAGCGGGGATGGGCCTTCGAGGGGGGTGTAGGGGAACGTATCCCCGGCACGCTCGCACAGCTTGCTCGTACGGCCCCGGTTCGGATACGTTCGGATGAAAGAAACCGCGACGTCGAGTAGAAGTGCCCTGAAGGTGCGAGTGATGATGGAGACGCGTTGGCGGGAGGCATGATGGTCAATCCCCAGATGGTGATGTACGAGGAGGAGTTCAATCAGATTCAGACGGTCGTGGATCGCCTCGTGAAGGATGCCAACTCGAAGGTCGTATTCATCGTCGACAAGAATGGACAGCTCATCGCTGCGAGCGGAGACGTCGACAACCTCGATACGACGTCGCTGGCATCGCTCACCGCCGGCAACATCGCGGCGACCGGCGGCATGGCCAAGCTGCTGAAGGAAAACGAATTCGCCACCCAATTCCACGAAGGAGAGAAGGCCAATATTCACATTCAGCTCGTCGGGAATCGAGTCATTCTGGTGGTCATCTTCGATTCCAAATCCAGTTTGGGTCTCGTGCGCCTGCGCGTGAGGAAGGCGAGCGAGGAGCTCAATCACATTTTCGAGTCGCTCTTGAAGAAGGTCCAAGAGCCGGGCGCCGATTCGCCGTTTGCCGAGATCACTGATGAAGACATCGACAACCTCTTCAATGACTGAAAGAGGCGTCGGATGAGCTTTATCAATTACATGGCCCGTGAGATCAATTGTAAGATCGTGTATTACGGCCCCGGGCTTTGTGGAAAGACGACGAATCTCCAGTACATTTACGAGCGAACGAACCCCGATGCCAAAGGCAAGATGATCTCTCTTGCCACCGAAACCGAGCGAACGCTGTTTTTCGACTTCCTTCCGCTCTCGTTGGGCGAAATCAAAGGCTTCAAAACCCGTTTCCACCTCTACACCGTCCCCGGCCAAGTCTTCTACGACGCGAGCCGCAAGCTCATCTTGAAGGGCGTGGACGGCGTCGTTTACGTCGCCGATTCCCAGATCGGTCGCATCGAAGCGAATATCGAGAGCCTGGAGAACCTACGCACGAACTTGAGCGAGCAGGGCTATTCGCTCGACAAGCTCCCCTACGTCGTTCAGTACAACAAGCGCGATCTGCCGGAAGTCGCTTCCGTCGACGAGCTGCGCCAGCTGCTCAATCCGACCAGTGTTCCCGAATACGAAGCGGTCGCCCGCACCGGCGTCGGCGTCTTCGATACTTTGAAGGCGGTGGCCAAGTTGGTTCTGAGCGAGCTCAAGCGCGGCGGCGCCTAAGTAGGGTCGCGCGCTCCCTGCTGCAGTTCATTGGGCGGCGCTTCGCCACGCTGGGCTGCGATGAGGGATTGGGGACTCGACCGTTCCCCGTTGGCCCCCGTAGCCCGTTGACCCCTTCAGCCCATCAAGCGAGGGGAGATCGCGGTCAGTTCAGCCCATACACGCGGCGGCGGCGCCCGAGGTTCTTCGCTTTCAGTTTGGCTCGATACCGCTTGGACCGGGATCGGGTCGACTTGCGCGGGCCTTTGGAGATCATGAGAAACATGGGGGTCCGTACTTATCACGCCAAGGTCTATTTGGAAATGCCTTGGGTCAAAAGCCGATCAATCAGCTTTTTGGAGTAGGCGCTGATCTCGCTGAAGACGACGCCCATTCCGGGCGGGTTCTCCTCGACGCGAACCACTTGCCCGATCCCCTCGATGGTCTCGATATCATCCATGATGATCGTGAACCTGAGATCGACCTCCGTTCCGACGGGAAGGGGTGTCTTCGATTTGATGAAGGCGCCGGTTCGCGAGATGTTGGTGACGTATTCCTGGATGAAAGCGTCGAACGATTCGAACTCTTTGTTGATCGTGACGCGCGCGTCGCGCCTGTTGTCGTCGGCTGTGGTGGTGGTGTTTGTGTTACTCGGCGCGGCCTTCGGCTCGCCTGCGTCTGTGTGACTCGGCGCGGCCTTCGGGCCGCCTGCGGTTTCGGCTGCCATGTTCATTTCCCCGCGAGGTCGAACTGTTCGAGGTGGTACTCCTTGCGCGGCACGAGCTCGATGCGCCGCATGAATCGACGTTCTGCCTCTTGCACCGATTCACGCTCCTCCCCCTTCATGAGGTCGATCACGGCAGGGTGAGCGTTCACCACCACGCTGTATCCGGGTAGGTAAGCGCGGTCGCGCCGAATCTGACGCAGGATTTCGTAGACGACGGTTTGCTTGGATTGAAGCTGCCCGGTGCCGTCGCAATAGAAACAGGGTTCGTGCAAGAGTCGACCCAGGCTCTCGCGCGTCCGCTTGCGAGTCATCTCGATGAGCCCGAGGTCGGAGATGCGATTGAGCGTGGTTTTGGCTTTGTCTTTCTGCAAAAGCTCCTCGAGCCGTCGACGGATCTTTTCGCGGTTCGACGCACGCTCCATGTCGATGAGGTCGAGCACGATGAGGCCGCCTAGATTGCGGAATCTTAGCTGATAGGCGATCTCCTCCACTGCTTCGAGATTGGTCTTGAAAAGCGTGTCCTCCAGGTCCTTCGAGCCCTTGCCGACGTATCGGCCGGTATTGACGTCGATCGCGGTAAGCGCCTCGGCCTGGTCGATGATGAGATAACCCCCGGAGGTCAAAGGTACCTTGCGGCTCAGCGCACGTCCGATCTCGTCTTCGATCCCGTAGGCGTCGAAGATCGGCTCGTCGCCGCCGTAGTAAATGATGTCTTTGACCCGCTCGGGCATGAACATCTCGACGAAGCGGACCAGACGTTGGTACTGCTCCCTATCGTCGATCACGATCTGCTCGATGTCGTCGGTGAAGAGGTCGCGCGCCGTCTTGAGGACCAGATCGAGCTCTTGATAGAGGAGCGTCGGCGCCCGCCCGCCCGAATCGCGCTTCCTCGCGACCTCTTCCCACAGCCGCACGAGGTAGCCCACGTCCGCCTTGAGCTGCTTTTTGGTGAGGCCTTCGGCCACGGTCCTAACGATGAGTCCCCCTTTCGGAGGTTTGATCGACTCGATGGCTTCGCGAAGCCTCGCGCGCTCTTTCTCGGAACCGATGCGTTTGGAGATCCCGATCTGGTCGATCGTCGGCATGTAGACGACGTAGCGGCCGGGAAGCGAGACGTGGCTGGTGACGCGGGCTCCCTTGGTGCCGATAGGCTCCTTGGAAACCTGCACGATGACTTCTTGGCCCTCGCGAACGACCTCCCGGATCGGCGTCGAGCGTGACAACCGAGACGCATCGCGCTGACCGTTGCGCCCGCGCCCGGGCTTGGCTCCCCGCCCGTTTCCTTTTTTTTGCCGCAAACGCGCCGCCCGCTTGCTTCGGTAGACGCGCGGCTCGGAAGAGCTCACCGGCTCGACCCGCAGGTCCGCCTTCGCACGGCCCCCCCGGGGGGGTTCGGGCACTGCCGGACGCTCGGGAACGGCGAGAATGGCCTCCGACGCTGCGTGCCTACGGGCGGGCTGGACCTCGGGCACCCCGACCAGGTCCGATTCGGCATCGGACACCAGCTCATCCGGCACTTCCAGAGCTTCGGCCTCGTCCGCCTCCTCTTCGTCCTCCCCCGCATCGGCCAGTTCATCGTCCGGCGATTCGTCGTCGACGTCCGATTCGAGGATGCTCTCGTCGGCCTCGGCGATTTCAGCCTCGACGCCATTGGTCATGATGGACCCCGGAGGCTCGGGCGGCTCCGGAACGACCTCGGGGGAAGCGGCAGGTAGTTCCTGGAAATTGTCCTCTTCATCCGGCCGTTTGCCGCCCGCCAGATAGGCTTCGAAATCGTGCGGGCGGATCAGGTCTTCGACGTGCAGGAAGGCGGCTCGCTCTTGACCGATGTCGATGAAGGCGGCCTGCATTCCGGGCAAGACTCGCGTGACCCTGCCCAAAACGATGTTTCCGAGCGTGCTTCGCGTACTGGCACGCTCGAGGTGAAGTTCAGCAATGATTCCATCTTCGATGAGAGCGACGCGGGTCTCTCGGAGGTCGACGTTGATAACGAGCAGATTCTTGGCCATTGGGTAACGCCCTTCCGGGCGACCGAAAACCGGACAAACCCGAGGTTTCCGGCCGAGTGCCGGGGGGCAACGCGGATCGCGGCCCGCCCTGGCGGAGATTGTCTAAAGGCGAGCACAGCGGGAGCTCGACGCTGGGGTGGTAGGAACGAACCATACAAACAGGCCTGCGCAAAAAGGCCAAAAGTTTTGGAGACTTTATCATGTGAGGCGGCCAGGCGTCACGGCAGTCGCTCGCATTTCACGCCGGCCTCGGCTGACCCGTCGAAGGTTCGACGGATCGAGGGGCTAAGCGAGCGACACCGCAGTGCTTCGCGCCTGGACCCAGAATTGCTCCCTCTTCTAGCACAAATGCATCCCCGCGAGATCACGGCGCGGGGCCAGAAAGGGATTACCCATGCCGCGAAACGAGTTACTCATCCTGCACTGCCCGGCTGGAGGCGGGCACAGGGCGGCGGCCATGGCCCTCGCCGAGCGAGCCGAAGTACGCGGAATCGCGGCCCGCGTCATCGACGCGCTGTCGTTCGCGCCCCCATGGTTCGCCAAGCTGTACGTTGACACCCACCTGCGCTCGTCGGCGTACATCCCTCACCTCTACGGAAGCGCCTACTTCGCCTCGAATCATCGGACCGCGGTCGACGGCGAGCTTCGGAGGTGGTTCGACCAGTGGATCGGCAAGCCTCTCTTCGAAGAGGTCCAATCGAGCGACCCGCTGGCCGTGATCACCACCCACTTCTTTCCCATGGGGAAGCTTGCTTCGGCTCGGCAGCGGGGAAAGCTGAGCGCCCCGCTGGTCGAGGTCGTCACCGATTACGCCGCCCACGCCGTCTGGGCCGAACCGGGCGCCGACGCTTATTGCGCTCCCCGCGGGCGCGCATCCGCCGATCTCGTGCATCACGGGATAGCGCGCTCGCGCGTCGTGCCGACCGGCATTCCGGTGCGCGCGGCTTTCGCCGAAGCTCCGCCCCTCGCTTCTCCCGCGCCCGGCGAGCCCCTCCGCGTGCTCATTACCAGCGGTGGCTTTGGCGTGGGGCCCATCGGCCGAGTGCTCCGCTCGTTCGCGCCCCCTTCTTCGACGGGGGACCGCCGGCAAAGTCGGCCGGCCGCTCACCTCACCATGATTTGCGGCCAAAATCCACGCCTCGTCCGGCGCGTTCAGCGCATCTCCGACCGGTTCGGCCTCGACGCCAGCGTCATCGGTTTCGAGCGCGAAATGCCGGCTCGCGTCGCCGAAGCGCATGTCGTCGTGACCAAGCCAGGAGGACTGACGGTCACCGAGTGCCTTGCCGCCGGCAGGCCTCTCGTGCTGGTCGGCGCCGTGCCCGGTCAAGAAAGTCTCAACCAAGCGTGGGTGACCGAATCGGGCGCCGGCCTGGCGGTCGCGCCCGATGACGTTGGCGAGGCAGTCGAGATGCTTCGCCGCTCCACGTTATTGGAGCCAATGGCGCAAAGGGCGCGCGCCCTCGTGGTACCCGACGCGGCTGACCGCGTCCTCGACGTCACGCTTTCACTCGCTAGCGTCTCCCGAAGACGAAATCTCGTGCATCCGTCGGTTGGCCCATGACAGTCGGCGGCGGTCTCGTGCACGCTCCCACCCGTCCAACGGCAGATTGAGCGAACGGGGCAGCTAGGCAATCCTGGCGCAAATGGCCTCGAAACGCGGCGCGGTTCTATATCCCACATGCATTGACAAACGGTCACCGTTGTGGGCATGGTTTGCCGTTCAACATGCGCGACGCTGAGCAGCTTCTGTCCTCGGAGGAGGAGCAGACTCGCCGCGCAGAATTGCGGGTGGGGGAACTCATCCGAGGACGATGGCGACTCGACGTGCTTCTCGGAATGGGGGGCATGGCGGCCGTCTACGCGGCCACTCACCGGAACGGCAAACGCGTCGCCATCAAGATGCTCCATGGTGAGCTCTCTTCGAACGTGTCGATTCGACAACGGTTCATCGACGAAGGCTACGTAGCCAACCGCGTCGGCCACCCCGGTGCCGTGTCCGTAATCGACGACGACATCGCCGAAGATGGCTCGGTGTTTTTGGTGATGGATCTGTTGGAGGGCGAAACGCTCGAGGGGCGCCTGCGGCGATACGGAAGGCTACGGCCCTCCGAGGTGCTGCTTCTGACGATTGGATTACTCGACGTGCTCGCTGCGGCGCACGATAAGGGCATCGTTCATCGCGACATCAAGCCCGACAACATCTTCATCACCCGCGAAGGTGACGTAAAGCTGCTCGATTTCGGGATAGCGCGTTTGATTCAGCCGGGTCGTGCGCGCACCACGCAATCCGGGGCCACGATGGGAACGCCCGCATTCATGGCCCCGGAGCAGGCGCGCGGTCGCTGGGAACAGCTCGATGGCCGCACCGACCTTTGGGGGGTCGGGGCGACGATGTTCGTCCAGCTCACCGGCCGCCAAGTTCACGAAGCGGATACCGTCAACGAAGAGCTGCTCTGCGCCATGACCAACCCGGCACCGTCGCTTGCCAAGGTCTTGCCGGGATCACACGAGGCGCTCGTCGACCTCGTCGATCGGGCGCTCTCGTTCGAGCAAGAAGATCGCTGGGCGAATGCGCGTGCCATGCAGGCCGCCGCACAAGCGGTCTATCTTCTTCTCGAGCCCGAAGAGGCGCGGCGTTCGCGCCCGGTGTTCGAACGCACATCGCTTACCGACAGCGCATCACCGGTTACGCTGATGACTCCCCACGCGATCGTCTCACGGACGTTCGACACGCTCGCGGCAGCAGCTTCCCCCGCGCGGCGGCGCACCTGGGTCCTCGCGGGGGCCGGCGGGGCGCTCGCCCTTGCGATCATCATCGGGCAAGTAATCGCGCGGCACGATCCCGCTCCCTCGCCCGTCAAAACGACGATCACCGCCTCCCAGGTGCCCACGTCGGCCGAACCAGCCGTCATCGTCTCTCCGCCTTTGCCGCCTCCCGCCCAACCCGAGGTTGCCGCTCCCGCAGACGTGGGAGAGTCCGCCGCGGCCGAGAACAAGAGCAGGGTGGAGAAATACCGCCAGGGCAAGATGTCGCCGCGGATCGTCGAATCGAAGGCGGCGGCGAGTAACAGCCCGAAGGCGGGTGGGTCCCCGGGCGGTCCGACAACCGGACCGACGAATCTTGCGCCGCCCCCCCCGGTCCCGGTACCATCGGTCGATCCGTTGGATCGCCGCAGGTAGGGGGTCGATGCATCGCAAGACTCTGGTCCTTACGTTCTGTTCCTTCGTCTTCATCGCCACGCCCGCGCTCGCGCAGCACCGCGACGCCGCAACTGCCGAAGCGCTCTTTCGGCAAGGCCGTCAGGCCATGGAGGCGAAGAATTACGACGAAGCGTGCCCCAAATTTGCGGAGAGCCAGCGGCTCGACCCGGCGTCCGGCACGCTGATGAATCTGGCAACGTGCGAGGAAAGGGTAGGCAAGCTGGCGAGCGCTTGGCAGCACTGGAAGGAAGCCATCGATGCGCTTCCGCCCAAGGACGACCGGATCGCCTTCGCGCGCAGCCGCGTCGAAGACTTGGAGAAGAAGCTTCCGCGCTTGCAAATCACGCTTTCAGGCGGCGGAGAGGGCGCCAAAGTGTACCGCGACGAGCTCGAGCTCGGATCCGCCAGTCTGGGGGTGCTTCTACCGGTCGACCCCGGATCTCACACGGTCACCGTTCGCATGCCGGGACGGTTTCCGAAATCGGTTCCCGTTTCGGTCGCGGTCGGCGAATCAGCGCAGATCGACGTGCATCCCGGCGCGGTCGACCCCTCCGCCAACGAGAAGAACGTCAAACTGCAGCCGCGCCCGCGAACCCTCGGTTGGATCTTCGGCGGCATCGGCGTGGCAGGCGTCGGCGCAGCGACGGTGACCGGCCTGATGCTCGTCAATAAGAAGAGCACCGTCGAGACCAGCTGTCCGGACAAGACGTGTACGAGTCAGGACGGGCTCGATGCTGTTTCTTCTGGTAAGACGCTCCTCGTGGCCAATACCGCGGCGTGGATCGTGGGCGGGGTGGGCCTCGGCCTCGGCGCTTATTTCCTGCTCAAGCCGCAACGAAACCCGACCACGCCCGCCTTGGTCCCGAGCGTCGGGCCCGGTGTCGCCGCTCTTTCCTGCGTGGGAAGCTTCTGAATGCCGTACAGTCGATTGCTTGCGGTTTTGCGCGGCGCGTTGCTCGCAGCCCTGTTCTTCGTCGTCTGGTCGGCGACCAGCTGCATGGTCACCGGCGGCTACGACTTCGATGGCTACCGGCTGAGGGGCGACGCTTCCGTGGGTGACGGCGGCTGCATTCCTTACACCTGCCAAGATTTGAATGCCGAGTGCGGCCGGATCCCCGACGGCTGCGATGGCATTCTCGAGTGCGGGACCTGTGTCATGGGCACTTGCGGCGGAGGGGGCCGCAACAAGTGCGGCGTCGATCCTTGCACAGCGCGGAGCTGTACCGAGCTCGGAGCCACCTGCGGCTCGATCTCGGACGGCTGCGGCGGCACCGTGGTCTGCGGGGGCTGCATCCCACCCGATACCTGCGGCGGCGGTGGGATGTCGAAGATGTGCGGTTGCACGCCGTACACCTGCCCCGAGCTCACCGCGGAATGCGGCATGGCCTCCGATGGTTGCGGTCAGACGCTCGATTGCGGAGCCTGCACCGTGGCCGATACGACGTGCGGCGGCGGCGGCATGCCCAATCGCTGCGGTTGTACGCCGACGACCTGCGCGGCGGCCGGGGCCGACTGCGGAATGATCCCCGACGGCTGCGGCGGACAGATCGACTGCAAAACTTGTACGACGGGCAC